>LSQX01351702.1_pt1 | contig 49615 bp, 44 predicted proteins | sample 654561 | NCBI WGS metagenome assembly LSQX01 (sample SAMN04489861, study PRJNA283612) | anaerobic digester metagenome | isolation source: 4 biogas reactors fed with cattle manure at either 37C or 55C with and... | place: Denmark: Kongens Lyngby | collected 2014
ACTGCCAGTCAAACGCTCTAGCCAACTGAGCTAAACCCCCGTCAAAACAGCGCAAATTTAGAAAAAAATCGGAATATTTAAAACCCTCATTGACAGAACTCATAATGTTTTGTCCGTATTATGCTAATTTGTAATTTTGCACCTTATCTGAATAGTGTTAACAGAAGCTTAAATAACTTAACATTTTAATAAGGTTTTTTCTTCCCTGTATACTGTAAATTGCAGGCAGAAAAAGAAGGTTGAGATGAGTGATAAATTACCTGAAATAAAAAATTTTGATGATCTGGTCTTTGAGTTCCGGAACAGGGATTATGGCGCTTATCAGATAAGGAAGAAATATTTATCAGCCTTGCTCACCGGCTTACTGATCTCCTTACTAATAGGATGCAGTGTGGTAATTATTCCTTTTCTCGGAAGGAAACAGGAAGGTATGGCAGTATATTCCGGAGGTGGAAGATATGTGAGTGTAGGAATGGATATACTTGAACCACCTCCCGAACAGGAATTCTATGTACCTGCTCCACCACCTCCTCCCCGAAAGTCATTTATTGAAGCGACAGAAGCAACTGTTAAATATGCACCTCCGGTGATTGTTGATACTGTCATGTCTTTCGAACCCTCTCTTGCCACACTGGATGAAGCTTTTGCCATTCAGGAAAATGTCACGGATGATATCTACTACGGGTCGGGATTCGGAGACGACCTGTTCGGAGATTTTGGTTTCGGAGATGGAGATTTTGGTGAGCCATTGTTTATCGTTGAAACAATGCCCTCTTTCAGGGGTGGAGATATTAATAAGTTCAGGTTGTGGATTCAGAATAAAATTGATTATCCCCGCGAAGCTATCGAAAAAAAAATAGAAGGAAGAGTATATCTCACTTTCATTGTGGAAACGGACGGCAGTGTAAGCAATGTAACCCTGATCAAAGGAGTTGATCCGCTCATTGATAATGTGGCTTTGAAAGCTATTCAGGAATCTCCGAAATGGACTCCAGGACGGCAGAGAGGACAACCTGTAAGGGTCAGATACTCTTTTGCACTTAATTTCGCAATTTAAATGCCGGTGATGGTTAATATATTTATTTGAATGTTCATAACCATTGTCCTGTGATTGTGGCATTTTCCTATTTTTAACACCATACATACAGAGTAAGCTGAGAAAAAGACAATTACTCTTTTTGATCATCCCAGACAAGAGTGTTGGTAACTGCCTGATAATGTATATGATGTTGATGTGAAGTTTTTGGTTGACAATAAAAAGAGAAGAAAAAAAGGAATAAATTGAAGTAATTTTTAAATTATTTCCGTTTAAGATAAAATAATAATATTCAGACCTGTGAAATCAGTGTTCAGTTTCAGCGGAACAATTAATGAGGCTGATAATGATGTTAACAGATTGATCGCCGGCTGTAAATAATATAAAGTGAACATTAAAATATAATTATTTATGATGAAAAGAAATGTAATTCTCATTCTTATAATAACAATCATTTTATCAGGTTGTGGTTCTTCGAAGAAGCAACTTGAAAAAGGCAATTATGACAGTGCCATAGCAGCAGCAGTAAAGCAACTAAGAAAAGATGCGGATGACGAGAAACAGATTGCTATTCTTGAACGCTCATATAATATTGCAAATGACCGTGATAACGAGAGAATACGGTTTCTTAAGATGGAAGGAAGACCGCAGAACTGGGATGAAGTCTATCAGATTTATTACAGAATGAATGAAAGGCAATCATTGGTACGGACTGTTATGCCCCTGAATTCAGGTAAGCGCACTATCGAATTTCCCTATGTTGATTATATGGCTGAAATGATTGCAGCAAAGCGTAAATCAGCTGATTATTACTATGCCCATGGCAATGAGCTGATGAAAAACGGTGATAAAGAATCTTACAGACAAGCATTTGCTGAATTTGTAAGAGCGAAGGATTATGTTGGCGATTATGAGGGCATTGATTATAAAATACAGGAAGCCAGAGAATTGGGGATAAGTAAAGTGTTTGTCAAACTCGTTAACAGTACACTGTTCAATTTTCCGCAGGAATTTGAACAGGACCTTCTGACAGTGGATCTTCAGGCACTGAATACTGACTGGGTTGAATATTATACTGTCGACCTTGACCGCAATGTAGAATATGATTACCTGATTAGTGTGAATGTAAGAAATATATCCGTCAGTCCTGACCAGACATCACAGATCGACTCTGTTATCAAGCGCGATGTAGAGGATGGATTTAATTATCAGCTGGACAGTCGCGGGAATGTAATGAAGGATTCTCTTGGGAATGATATTAAGACACCAAAGTATAAGACTCTTCAGTGTGCATTGATCCATACTCTGCAAACGAAGTCATGTGCTATTGAAGGAGATATTGAGACCATCCAGTTAAAGCCCGAGAAGTTACTTAAAAAGGATCCTATGGGAGCCCGGTCAGGCTTTGAACACGTCTCGGCCAGAGCAGTTGGCGATTTGGGAGCATTGAATGAGAGTCAGATAAGAAGGACTGAAACCGGGGTCCTCCCTTTCCCTTCTGACATAGAGATGATCATTCGTTGTTCTGAATCTCTCAAACAGGCTATACGAGGTTCCATTCAGTCCAACAGGAGGTTCATTCTTTAAATGATTGAAACGAATAAGCTGCACGAAAGAGTAATCCTTGTTGGATTGATATATCCCGGACAGGGAGAAGGGGAGACAAAGGAATATCTGGATGAACTGGCCTTTCTTGCCGAAACAGCCGGTGCTTACCCTGTGAAAAGATTCATTCAGAAAGCTGATTTGCCCAATCCCAGGACATTCGTCGGGTCGGGGAAGATAGAAGAAATAGCCGGATTTGTTAAGGATAACAACATTGATATTGCTGTTTTCGATGATGAACTATCGGCAAGTCAGATAAGAAATATTGAGAAGATACTGAATTGCAGAGTTCTTGACAGAACAGGCCTTATTCTGGATATTTTTGCAGGAAGAGCCCGCACATCCTATGCAAGAACTCAGGTGGAGCTGGCACAGTATCAGTATTTGTTGCCACGTCTTACCGGAATGTGGACTCACCTTGAAAGACAAAGGGGAGGTATTGGCCTGAGAGGTCCCGGTGAAACAGAGATAGAAACTGACAGAAGAATAATAAGAGAAAGGATCAGACTTCTCAGAGATCAGCTGAAGAAGATAGATATTCAGATGGCTACCCAGAGAAAAAACCGGGGAAAGATAGTAAGGGCTGCTCTTGTGGGATATACCAATGTGGGGAAATCAACAATTATGAACTTGTTGGGCAAAACAGATATTTTTGCTGAAAACAAGTTGTTTGCAACTCTCGATACCACTGTGCGTAAAGTGGTGATCAGAAATTTGCCTTTCCTGCTCTCTGATACTGTCGGTTTTATAAGAAAACTGCCTCATCACCTTGTCGAATCATTTAAATCAACACTTGATGAAGTCAGAGATTCAGATCTTTTGTTGCATGTTATTGATATATCACACCCTGGATTTGAAGAACAGATAAGAGTGGTTAACGAGACACTGCTTGACCTCAATTCAGCAGATAAGCCTGTTGTAATGGTCTTTAATAAGACAGATGCCTTTACTTTTTCACCCAGGGATAAGGATGACCTGACTCCCTACAGAAAAGAAAACTATTCGCTTGATGACCTGAAAAAAACATGGATGGCCAATGATGATAAACACCGGGTGGTGTTTATCTCTGCAAAGAAAAGGGAAAATATTGAAGATTTACGGAATGTCCTTTATCAGGAAGTCAGGAAGATCCATATTACAAGGTATCCATATAATAATTTTTTGTTCAAAGACGAGTTGCCCGGATAAAATGTTCGGTTTCATAATCAGAATACCGGATTATTATTGTTTGTAAGAGGTAAAAAAAATTATTGCCCTGTTGTCCGCCAGAAGTAAACTGTCAGATAACAAGGGCAATAATTGAAATATTCCGAGGGTTACAAAAATTATCAATAAAGTTTTCCGGCAACCATATATTCTGCAATTTGTATTGCATTGGTGGCAGCACCTTTCCGGATATTGTCAGACACTATCCACAGGTTAAGACATTTCTCTCTTGAATGATCTCTTCTGATCCGTCCGACAAAAACTTCATCCCTGTTATGTGATAATATTGGCATCGGATATTTATTTTCTTCCGGATTATCGTAGATTAAAATACCCGGGAAATTGCTCATCAGGCTTATGGCTTCATTCAGATCATAATCGTTTTCGAATTCCACATTTACTGCTTCTGAGTGTCCGCCTACCACAGGTATCCTAACCACTGTGGAGGTTACCATAATTGAGTTATCTTCGAGGATCTTACGTGTTTCATCAAGTAATTTTTGTTCTTCAGAAGTATACCCGTCGGGCTGAAAGCCTCCTCCGTGAGGGAAACAATTCATGTCAATGGGATGTGGATAGGCCATTTCACCTTTGATACCTTTTCTCTCGTTTTCCATCTGGGCAACAGCTTTTACCCCTGTTCCTGTTACAGACTGATAAGTGGCAGCCACTATCCTTTTTATTTTGTATTTTCTGTGGAGTGGAGCCAAAGCCATAACCATCTGAATGGTCGAGCAGTTTGGATTGGCTATCAGTCGGTCACCCTTTTTAAGCACATGACTGTTGATTTCGGGTACTACTAAAGGTACATTCTCATCCATTCTCCAGGCAGAGGAATTGTCTATCACTATTGTGCCATTTTTGGCAAAGACTGGTGCCCACTCTTTTGATGTTGAAGCTCCTGCCGAAAATATGGCAAATACCGGTTTGGATTCAACAGCTTCTTTCATGGATACAACTTTTATGCTTTTACCTTTGAAGATCAATTCTTTTCCAACCGATCTCTCCGATGCGGCAGCTATCATTTCTGTTACTGGAAAATTTCTCTCTTCAAGGAGCTTCATCATTGTCCGGCCTACCATCCCGGTTGCTCCAATTACTGCTGTCTTCATAATTTTTTAATTTGTAAGTTTAAAGTTTATTACTAGTTTTACTTAAAATACAAAGGGCCAAAATTAACTTTTTTTTTCAATCTGTCACGCTGCATGAAAGAAGTTCTTTTTGTTGTTTTCCTATTGTCTTTTATTTCTGTCCGGCTATCTGTTACTAATTTGTCCTGTGATAAAAATAAAAGCCATTCTTCCTGCCATAAGGATAATGGAATTGCCGGGCCGGGAGATGTCATCATTTCAGAGATCATGCCCGATCCTTTGCCCCCGGTCAGCCTGCCTGAAGAAGAATATGTTGAAATATTTAACCGTACTGAAAATACTCTGAATATTCATAACTGGAGTCTTTGTGTGAATGATAACGCAGTTTATCTGCCATCGGCTGAAATACTACCCGGCGAATATATTATACTGTGTTCCCGTACAGATACAACAGTATTCAAAAAATACGGCCGTGTTATCGGATTAAAGTCTTTTCCTGCCCTGCCTGCGAGGGAAGCTGTTCTTTACCTTAACGATGAGAACGGGAACCTGGTACATGGGATTGAATATTTATCGGATTGGTACGGTAACAGCTTAAAGGAATCCGGAGGATGGTCTCTTGAGATGATTGATACTGATTTCCCTTTTTATACTGAAGGTAACTGGAGAGTCTCCTGTTCTGATAAGGGAGGTACTCCGGGAGAAAGAAATTCAATAATGGCAGAAAATCCTGATCCTCTTTTTCATGGAATAGAAAATGTGTATCCGGAAGACAGTATAACTATCAAAGTGAGGTTTTCAGAAAGTGTTCCCTTTCCTTTGAATGAGAATTATCTGTTTTCCGTTGAAGGAAAATCTGTAGAAAGGATCACTGCTTCAGATGCGCTGTGGAGAGAGTTCAGAATAACAATAGCCGAAGCTTTGGAAATGGGGAAAGTATACTCTTTTTCCGCAGATGAAAATATGTCAGATTTTGCAGGTAATATGATTACCAGAATGAATTATGACTTTGGTTTGACTGGTAAAGTCAGAAAGGGGGACATGCTTTTTAATGAGCTTCTGTTTAATCCACTGCCTGATAATCCGGATTATATAGAACTGTTTAACTGTTCTGAAAATATCATCGATGCTTCACAGCTCTATATGGCTTCGATTAATACGAGGAACGGAGACACTTCTGATATCAAACATGTTTCTGAAGAAAGAAGGTGTATTGTTCCCGGAGCATACTATACAATAACCACTGACAGAGACAGGGTCATTTCAGGATATTTCTCTTCTGATCCTTATTCTGTATTTGAAACTTCTTCATTACCTTCAATGCCTGACGATAAAGGACATCTGTTACTTATCAACAGAGAAACAGAATTGTTGGACGAAGTTATTTATACAGAAAAGATGCATTATTCTCTTCTTTCTGATGTGGAAGGTATTTCTCTTGAAAAGATAAGACCTGAACTTTCTTCATCTGAGAGTAGTAACTGGCATTCTGCTTCTGAGAGCTCCGGATGGGGAACTCCCGGCGCCAGAAATTCATCATACAGTAGTGATATTCAGTCAGAAGAAAAAATAACCCTGTCATCCGGGAAGATATCACCCAATAATGACGGTTATGAGGATGTTCTTCTCATTTACTTTGATCCGGAAGGGATAGATAACGTTATCACTGTTACGGTTTTTAATGAAACGGGAAGTTATGTGAGAAGGCTGGTAGAAAATTATCTGGCCGGCGACCGTGCGACACTGATATGGGATGGTACTGCAGATGATGGTTCTCTGGTGCGTACCGGAATCTATATTATTCTTATTCAGTTATATGATAATAAAGGCAGAACAGGTACTTGGAAGAAAGTATGCACTGTTGTGAGATGACTGCATGCTATCCATGCAGATGGGATGGTTAAGGAAATGAAGAGAACCGCGTTGTCAGAGAGATGAAATCAATTCAGTCATTATTGTTGTCATTCTGTCTTCCGTTTTACCGGCTTCTTCCAAAACTGACTGATGTGTGGTATAAGCTATTTTTCCTTCCACTCCCAGGTCGGTAATAATACTTACAGCAAAGCATGGTATATTCATGTGCCTTGCAACAATGACCTCAGGGGTTGTTGACATCCCTACGGCATCTGCTCCTATAATTCTGAAATATTTATATTCAGAAGGTGTTTCAAAAGTAGGTCCTGTGGTTGAAAGGTATACTCCTTTATGAATTCTTATATTATGTTTATCAGCAATAGCATGTGCTTTTTCAATAAGTTTTTTGTCGTAGGCTTCTCCCATATCCGGAAACCTGGCTCCGATGCGTTCATCATTAGGTCCGATAAGTGGGTTGGGAAGCAGGTTGATATGATCAGTAATGATCATTATGTCTCCGATACGGTATTCAGGGTTCAGTCCTCCGGCAGCATTGGAAAGGAAAAGATATTTAATGCCAAGGTACTTCAGGACTCTCACAGGTAAGGCAATGAGCTGTGTATTATAGCCTTCATAGTAATGTAAACGGCCCTTCATGGCAACTATCCTTTTACCACCCAGTTCTCCGTAGATAAGCCTGCCTTCATGACCATCAACTGTTGTCAGTGGGAAATTTGGTATTTCGCTGTAATAGATTTCTTTAGAGATATTAATTCCGGCTGTCAGTCCCCCAAGTCCTGTTCCAAGTATTATACCTGCATCAGGATCTGTGATGCCTTTTTCTCTCAGAAATTCTGTTGTTTCTTTTATTTTTTCTAACATATCCGCTAATCATATTATCGAATTCTGTTTTCTTATCATACAAAAAATCAATAACCACAGGGATGTAATATAGTGAAGACTTTAATGATTCCGGGATATTACTTAGTTCTCTTAATCTTACAGCATCTTTTTCCGTGGTGAATACAAAACGGGATTTTTTCTTCAGATTCTTCCAGCTTTCATAAATCCTGTCCATATCTTTTTCACTGTATTCATGATGATCCCTGAATGAAAGATGAACTATCTCCTTGTATTTTATTTTCAGGAAATCCAGTAAAGGACCTGGATTTGCTATCCCTGTTACGAGCACTATACCTGTCTCCTCAGTGGATGTCATGAATAATTTACTTTTTCCTTTTTCCTCAAAGACGGGAAATGGATCACTGTAATTGAGGACTGTAAAGTAGAGGCTTTGATAAGGTGCTTTTCGTATTTCTTTTGTCAGTATCCTCTTTTGCATGGGAGTTATTTCCCGGGGCGATTTTGTAATGATAATAATATCAGCTCTGCTCATATTATGTGTGCTTTCTCTGAGATTACCGAAAGGAAGCAGGTGGTCTCTGGTCATCAGACGGTTGTAGTCTGAAAGCAGTATTGACAGTCCGGGTGTTAATCTTCTGTGCTGAAAGCCATCATCCAGTAATATTACATTCGTTTCTGGTCTCTCTTGAATAATCTTACGGGCACCTCTTACTCTGTTACCATCGACAGCAATGGTTAGATCGGGATATTTCCTGAATACCTGCAGGGGTTCATCCCCGATGTCGGTTACGGAAGATCCTTTATGAGCCAAAAGGAATCCTTTTGTTTTTCTTTTGTATCCCCTGCTCAGCAGGGCCACCTTGAAATTTTTTCTCAGAAGACCTGCAATATATTCAGTATGTGGAGTCTTTCCTGTTCCTCCTGCAGTAATATTTCCTACACATATTATGGGAATACTTAATTCATGCGATTTGATGATGCCGGTGTTAAACAGGAAATTCCTGATTTCTGTTATCAGACCATAGATAAGCGACAGGGGATACAGAAGTATGCACCTTCTTTTTTGCATAAATTAGTATATATCAATAAAATATGGCAACCTGGCCTGTATTCCCGACAAGGTGTTGGTTTCCTTTAACTCATTGTAGAATCTGAAGGCTTCTCCAAGTTCTTTTTTCAAAAGATTTATTCTGACATCACCACTGATTTGTTTCAATAGTTTGGTATAAGGATCTTCTGCCACTGGCAATTCCTTTATTGAATAGTTTTCTATTCCGGCAAGTTCAGCAGCCCCTTCTATTGCATCGTTCAGCCCCCCCATCTCATCAACAAGTCCTATGTTAAGGGCACTGGCGCCACTCCATACCCGTCCCTGGCCAATACTGTCAACAGATGTAAAATCCATATCCCTGCCAGCAGATACTTTGTTAACGAAATCAGAATAAACCTGTTCTATATTTTTTTGCATTATTTGTCTTTCATAGGTGCTCATAGGCCGGAACACTGAGGGGAAATCGGAGTGTTCATTTGTATTAACGCTTTCAGTTGTTATTCCTATCTTTTGTTCCATCAGTTTGCCAGCATTGGGTATGAGTCCGAAAACACCTATTGAACCTGATATAGTAGTGGGGTTGGCATAGATCTTTGTCCCGGGTGCTGAGATATAATATCCCCCGGAAGCAGCATAATTACCCATCGATATTACTACAGGTTTTTCTCTGGCAGCCAGTTCCAGTTCACGCCATATCATATCGGAGGCGATGGCACTTCCTCCCGGAGAATTAACTCTTAATACAATTGCCTTTACAGTGGAATCAAGTCTTTCTTTACGTATTATCTCTGAATAATTATTTCCGCCTATATTTGTTTCACTGCCTCTCCCTGTCACAATTGAGCCTGATGCATAGATAACAGCTATTCTTCTTTTCAGAGTCAGCACTTTATCAGGGTCCGGTACTTTGGCATATTTCCCCATTGTAACAAAATTTATCTTATCATCTGTAGTGAGGCCGGAGAGGATTTTCAGAGTATCATTGAGTTCATCACGGAAGAGAAGTCCGTCAACAAGTCCGTTTTCAAGTGCATCAGAGGAAACAGTTCCGGCCAGTTTATCGGCCAGCTCATTTAGCCTTGTTTCGGAAAGGCCTCTTGATTCTGCCATCATCCTTACAGAATGATTCCATATTGATCCTACATAATCCTTTATCTGAGCTTTATTCTCTTCGCTCAGTTTGTCAAGGATATAAGGTTCAACAGCTCCTTTGAACTTACCGTGTCTTATAACCTGTACTTCAAGACCTAATTTTTCAAGGGCTTTTTTATAGAACATTACCTCCCCGGTCAGACCTTTAAAGTCGACTGAGGAAGAAGGATTTATGAAGATTTTATCAGCTATTGATGAAAGATAATAACCTTGCTGATCCAAAGCATAATCAGAATATGCTATTATAAACTTTCCGCTTTCTTCACTGAATTTACGGAGACTGTTACGTATTTCTTCTGTTGTTGCCCAGCCCGATGGCATCATGCCATTGTCTATCAGGATACCCTTTATTTTAGGATCGTCAGCAGCTTTGTCGATATTGCGGAGGATCTCATTAAGCCCTGTTACCGGTGATATAGTCATGTTTACTATATCCAGACCTGCCAGAGGATTGTTATCACTTCTGTCAGGTATCTGAACATTTGTTTTAAGTACAAGGACAGAATTATCACTTACAGATACCTTTTTGTCACCGGCAGACATCATCGCACTAATACTGCCGAAAAGTATCAGAAAGAAAAGGAAGGAAGCAATTATTATACCTGTAATGGTGGCTAAGGTGTAGACAAGGAAATTTTTCATTTTGAAAAATGCTTATAGATTAATTTTTAAGATATAAAAATACATTGCGAAGTTATACTTTGTTCTTTGAATTGATACATTTGAATAATTTAATTATTAAGTATCTGTTTTTTGCAGGCACATTAAGGAACTAATTTCCTGGACAGAAATTGTTAGATACCTTAATTTTTCAAAGAACGGTTATACACTGAAACAATGAGAAAAATTTATCTCGGTATTGGGACAAATCTCGGTGACAGGGAGGATAATCTGAGGGGGGCTATGTCAATGATCAGGGAACATATAGGCCGGGTCATAAAAATTTCATCGGTTTATGAGACTGAACCATGGGGATTCGTGACTGAGAACAGCTTCCTGAATATTGTTACAGAGATAGACACAGAACTTGATCCATACAGACTTCTTGACCAGGCACTTATGGCAGAGGCAAGACTGGGGAGGGTGAGAACAGCCGGGGGTTACAGATCAAGGCTTATTGATATAGATATTCTGTTGTACGGGAGAAAGATAATTAATAGCGGGATATTAAAAATTCCTCATCCCCGTATCCATGAAAGGAGATTTGTCCTGGAGCCATTGAATGAGATAGCTCCTGAGATTGTTCATCCCTTACTAAAGAAGAAGATAAAGACACTGCTTGAGGAATGTGATGACAGGAGGAGTGTCGAAAGGACTGACATAATTATTGAGGAAGAACACTGATATGCCTGTCGGGTATTCGAAGAAGAAAGCCATATTCATATATTAGCATGGAGATTTCACTTATTTCAGGGAGTATTATTTGAAAGCTTTCAGATTAGACCGTTATCAGCGAAGCTAAAGTAGTCTTTATCGGAAATGATCAGATGGTCAAGAAGTTGTATGTCCATTAGAGACCCGGCTTCTTTTATCTTTCTTGTTATTTTTGTATCTGATTCACTTGGTCTAAGATTTCCTGAGGGGTGATTATGGCATACTATTATTCCTGACGAGAGATATTCAATAGCTTTTTTCATAATTATTCTGATATCGGTGACTGTTCCACTGACACCTCCCTGGCTTAGTTTCATACGGTTAATAACCTTATTGGATCTGTTCAGAAACAATATCCAGAATTCTTCGTGAAGGAGATCAGCAAGGAGGGGCTGGAAGATATCAGCTGCGTCACGGGAACATTTGATTGTAGCTGTGTCCTGGACTTCAGTCAGTTTTCGTCTTCTTCCCAGTTCGAGAGCGGCCGCGATGGTAACAGCTCTGGCAGGACCTATCCCCCGGAGTTTCTCCAGATCAGATAATGCAAGTTTCCCCAGGCTGTTGAGGTTATTATTTACCATTCCAAGCAGTTCTCTGCCAAGATCAACAGCTGATTTGTTCTTCGTTCCTGAACTGATGAGGATGGCCAGCAATTCAGCATCACTAAGGCTGGCAGTACCTTTATGGATCATTTTTTCCCTGGGCCTGTCTTCATAAGCCCAGTCGGTAATTTTAAGTGACATGCAGCGAAAAAAATCTTATTCCTACTGCAAGATAATAAAAAAGGGGCTTTATACAAGCCCCCGGAAAATTTATCTTTAAGTATACTTATTTCAGACTGTCCATATGTTTTCCGACAGAAGATTTTAGGTTAGCAGCTTTATTCCCGTGAATGATGTTTTTCTTTGCAAGTTTGTCGAGCATTGAATTCATTCCGGGCAACATTTCCTCAGCTTCCTGTCTGACAGTAGTGGAGCGGAATTTCTTAAGAGCATTACGCATGGTTTTAGCATAGTACCTGTTCTTCTCGGTCCTGCTGCTTGTCTGTCGTATCCTTTTTTCTGATGATTTATGATTTGCCATGTTGTTTTTATTATAATAAAATTTGTAGTCCATAGGGGAATCGAACCCCNNCTAACCACTAGACGAATGGACCATTAAAAGAACTTTAAAATGCGGATGCAAAGAAAATATGTTTTTTCCTCAATGCAAAATATTTTGAAGAAAAAATAAATCAATGTATTACAGGTTGCAAAAGAAGTGACAAGATAATACTTGTCAGAATACATATCTTACAGACAGGGCTCCGTATATGCCACCCCATCCTGTGAAACCGAACAGGTTGAGTGACGGGAGGATATCAAGGGACAGATTGAGAGGTATTTCATCAAAAGTATATTCAAGTCCCAGTATTGCATCCAGCCCAATTACCGATCCGTTATAAACCTCATCGAGATTGGGATTTCTTCCTGCATCCCAGAAACCAACATGACCTCCAAAACCCCAGAACCAGTTCAGCCCGGGATATTGACCTGTCCAGTGTTCGTTTTCGTAAAGGCCTGTAATGACCAGTCCTCCATAGCTGCCGGCAAGAATACCTTCAACCGCATTGGTTTTCCCAAGAAAATGCTTGACAGTAAGGCCGTATGGATATCCTGCCCTTAATCCCAGACTGGTCTGATAGTCCTGCGCATTTAGTGTTACAGTTAAAAATGTTACCGATAGTACTATCATTAAGATTCTTTTCATATCTGTAATTTTATTTGGTTTGTAATAGTTTTTTTGCTGTCTCATCGAAATTAATGCCGTCAAAATTACCGGAACTCATAAAAAGATAAACAACATTACGGAAATTTTGTTTTTCAATAAACGAAAACATTTCGGAAGAATTGTCAGATACAACAATTTCAGAATCTCCGAAAGCTTTTTTTACCTCATCTTTTGTAACAGGTTTCAGCTTTTTTAACTTAATAGCATGGGGATTAAAATAAACAAAAGCATGGGTGGCTTCACTGAGAGAGCCTTTATATTGCGGCAGAAAGCTGAGGTTAAGGCTGGAATATGTATGCAATTCCAGAATAGCTATAATAATCTTCCCGGGATACCTTGAAGATACTGCCTCCACGGTTGCTTTAACTTTCGAAGGAGAATGGGCAAAATCAAGGTATGCTGTGCCATTTTCATTTTCTGATAATTTCTGCAGCCTTTTTGAGCTTCCTTCAAAACTTTCTATTGCACGGTAAAAATCATCTTCCTTTATACCTGCAACAAGACAGGCTTTCTTTGCAGCTGACAGATTCTGCATATTGTGTTTTCCAAATATTTTCAAGGGAATAAGCCGATTGCCGGTTGTAGCATAAAACCCTGTACTGTTTTCCTCATGAGCATGGATATTATAGGGTATTTTTTTGATCTTTGACCCTAACTTTTTTGCTATCTTTTTTACTTCCTGGTCACCTTCAAAATAAATAAGTATGCCACCATCCTCAATGTTCTCAGCAAAGATCCGGAATTGTTCCACGTAATTAGCAAAAGACGGAAACACATTCATGTGGTCCCAGGCAATACCGTTAAGAATGGCAATGTCTGGTTTGTACAGATGGAATTTCGGTCTTCTGTCTATGGCAGATGTAAGATATTCATCACCTTCCAGAACAGCTATCTGTGAATCTTTTTCCAGACCTACCATTGTTTTATAACCGTCAATATATGAGCCTACCATATAATCAATTCTGATATTCAGACACTTAAAGACATGCATGATAAGTGCTGTAGTTGTTGTCTTACCATGACTTCCTGCAACCACAATACGTCTTTTATCCTTTGTCTGTTCATACAGGTATTCAGGAAATGACATAATCTTCAGTCCCAGCTGTTTTGCCCTTAATACCTCGGGATTATCTGCACTGGCATGCATTCCCAGGATAACACAGTCAATATCTTCAGTAATTGATCCGGCATTCCATCCTGTTCGTGCAGGTAACAGACCGTATTCAGCCAGCCTCGACCTTGATGGCTCAAATATTTCATCATCAGATCCTGTCACATCATAACCTTTAAGTTTTAAGGCAATAGCCAGGTTATGCATAACAGCTCCGCCAATAGCTATGAAATGAACTTTTTTCATCGTTAATATAAATAAACCATTGTCTGCTAAAGATAAACTGTAGTTTCTTAAGTACGGTATTTCAACCTTTCACTGACAGCAATGTTAAGAATAATTGTCAATATACGGTTAATGGAAAGTCTATATATTTGTATATAGAAGAAAAGGGAATATTGATGAGGATCACTAAAAAGCTGCCGGATTACAAAAGCGGGCATTACATTGAACTGCTTAATAGTGGCGAATCATATTTTGGCACTGTTGAAAAGATAATCAATGAGGCAAAACAATTCATTCATTTTCATGTATACATCATTGATGAAGATAAAACGGGTTTGAGAATATTTAACGCACTTATCCGTGCATCGGAAAGAGGTGTCAGAGTTTATCTGCTGTTGGATGCCTTTGGGACAAAATATCTGTCCAATGATCTCATTAACAGGATAGAAAAATCGGGTATTTTATTCAGATTTTTTTCTCCCACTTTTGTTACAAAAGGATTTCAGTTAAGTCTGAGACTGCATTCCAAAGTTGTATTGGTTGATGGAGAAGCAGCTGTAATAGGAGGGTTGAATATTGCCGACCGGTACAATGAAACGGATGATAAGAGGGCATGGCTGGACTTTGCAGCACTTATAAAAGGTCCGGAATGTATCCATGTCCTTTCTGTTTTGAGAAGGGTGTGGAATAAAAAATTTATTCCGAAGAAAGAGCGGTCACACGAACAGATCCACTCTCCGGTCTCTTATCCTGAGGATGTTAAACTGAGGGTTGTGCAGAACAATTGGTACAGAAATAAAATAGAGATTCTGAGGAGCTATCGCAGTGCTTTTAGGAATTCAGCGGAAAGAATGATAATCTTTGCCAGTTATTTTCTGCCGGGCCGTAATGAACGCCGCTTATTAAGAAGTGCAAGTCAGAGGGGAGTGGAAATAAAAATTGTCCTTGCTGCTGAATCAGATACTCCAATGTTCAAAAGAGCTACCGGATTTCTTTATGATTCTATCCTTGAGAATAATATCAGATTATACGAATATCTGCCTTCTAATCTTCATGCCAAAGTAGCAGTCGTTGATGGTGAATGGTGTACAATAGGCAGTTATAACCTGAATCATGTAAGCGATTATGCCAGCATAGAGATGAATGTGAATATTCTCGACAAAGAATTTTGTTCACGGTTTGAGAAGATATTACTTGATATAATTCAAAATGAATGCCGGCAGATAACCATTGAAGAATATACTCGTAAAAGAACATTGTTTTCAAGATTATCCGGTTGGATATCCTATCAGATAATCCGTTTATTGATGAGGATAATGTACCAGATGACATCAAGGAAGAAAAAGCATTGAAAGAGTAAATAAGATGATTATCTTTTAAAAGAATAAAAATGCATTCTTATAGCTGTTTTATCATGGAAGAGAATGGATTATCAGTTCAGCATATCCTTATGCAATATCTGTTTTTATAAAATAATGGTCAGCCATGAACTTACATCTTTTTAACATAGCAAATTTCAGGGTCGATGGAGGGGCAATGTTCGGAGTGGTCCCAAAAGCCTTGTGGTCAAGGGTTTATCCTTCAGATGAAAATAATATGATCGTGCTGACCCTGAGATCGTTGATCATTGAAACGGAGGGTCATATAATTCTTATCGACACCGGATGGGGAGACAAGCAGGATGAGAAATTTTTTCGTCATGTTTATCTGCATAACGGAGAAGGTTTGCTGGAAGGGCTTGCCTCAAGGGGCTACAGCAGGGAGAGTGTGACAGATGTTATCCTTACTCACCTGCACGCTGATCACAGTGGGGGGTGTATCAGAAGAAAAGAAAGAGGAGAAGGATATGAAACAGTATTCCCAAATGCCATTTATCATGTGAGCAGAACACAATGGGAATGGGCTGTAAAAAATAATCCGAGAGAGGAAGATGCGTTTCTTGAAGAAAATATTCTGCCTGTTGCAGAAAGTGGAAGACTTAATCTGGTTGATGAGGAAGGAGAACTGTTTGAGAATTTATTTATCAGAATTTGTTACGGACATACACCCGGACTTATGATACCGCTTGTAAAATATAATAAGCGCACTTTTGTATATGCCGGTGATCTGATACCGACAGTAGCCCATATACCACTTATATGGAATATGAGCTATGATATAGAGTCTTTGAAAACAATAGAAGAAAAAAGACAAATCCTCAACGAAGCTCTGGAGAATAACTGGATACTGATATTTCAGCATGACGCAAATGTCGAGTGTTGTACTCTGGGGATGACTGCAAAAGGGATACGGGCGGCGAAGACATTTACTTTTAAAGAGATAACGGATCAATAGAATACAGGATTGCTAATCATCTCAGGACACCTGAAAAAAGGTTTTCCGCTGAACCTGAAAGAAGTTATATCTTTGTGTGATACATCTTATTTACATGATTTTTAAGTGTTTTTAGTGTAAGTTTTTTTTATATTTGGTATAACCTGATCTGTCAGGCAATTTCCGGAAACAATATTTAATTTATTAATTAACAGGGCAGACCAATGGCAGAATTCATTTATGAAAAACCTTTTCCTGTTGAAAAGGATAATACTTGCTACCGGCTTTTAACAAAAAATTTTGTTAAGCTTATTGAAGCCGGAGGGGAGAAGATACTGAAAGTGGATCCATTAGGACTTGAGTTACTTGCAAAGACTGCTGTGTCGGATCTGTCTTTTTTTCTCAGGACATCACATCTTGAAAAACTTGCAGCCATTCTGGATGATCCGGAGGCCAGTGACAATGATCGTTTTGTAGCTTATACTATGTTGCGTAATACGGTAGTGTCATCCATGGGAGAGCTTCCATGGTGTCAGGATACAGGTACAGCTATTGTAATGGGCTGGAAAGGAGAAAAAGTCTGGACGGGAGTTGATGATGCACTTTGGTTATCAAAAGGGATCTATGAGACCTTTCAGGAAAAAAATTTACGATACTCACAGGTAGTGCCTTTTTCAATGTTTGAAGAAGAGAACAGTGGAACTAACCTCCCGGCTCAGATAGATATTTATGCCGCAGAAGGCAATAGTTATGATTTTCTTTTTATAACAAAGGGAGGAGGATCAGCTAATAAAACTTTTCTTTACCAGCAATCGAAATCTCTTCTGAATGAAGAATCTCTGACTCTTTTTGTAAAGGAAAAAATTAAAGAGCTTGGGACTTCCGCTTGTCCGCCTTATCATCTGGCATTAGTAATAGGCGGAAGTTCTGCTGAAACAACTTTAAGAACTGTTAAAGAAGCCTCCTCAGGTTATCTTGATAATCTTCCGGTGACCGGTAGCGAAAGTGGCCGGGCTTTCAGAGATATTGAATGGGAGAAAAAGATCAGTAAAATATGTCATGAATATGGAGTAGGAGCCCAGTTCGGCGGCAAATATTTTATTCATGATGTACGCGTCATACGTCTTCCGCGTCATGCAGCTTCCTGTCCTGTGGGAATAGGTGTGAGTTGCAGTGCTCACAGGAATATAAAGGCTAGAATAAATTCTGAAGGTATATTCCTCGAAGCACTCGAAAGAAATCCCGAAGGCTTTTTGCCTGTTATTGCTCCGGATATGGAAGAGCCGGTTGATATTGATCTTGACAGACCAATGAAGGAAATATTGAAACAACTTGGCAGGTATCCTGTCAGAACAAGACTTAATCTGAGCGGGACTCTTATTGTTGCCAGAGATATTGCACATGCCAGAATAAAAAAGATGATTGACCAGGGGAAACCAATGCCAGCATATTTAAAGGACCATCCTGTTTATTATGCCGGTCCGGCAAAGACTCCGGAAGGTATGCCTTCCGGAAGTTTCGGCCCAACGACAGCAGGCAGAATGGATTCTTATGTTGATCTCTTCCAGAGCATGGGAGGATCACTCGTTATGGTTGCTAAGGGGAACAGAAGCCGGGAGGTTATTAATGCATGCAAAAAACACGGAGGTTTTTACCTCGGATCAATAGGAGGACCTGCAGCCGTTCTTGCTGCCGAAAACATTAAATCAGTGGAATTAATAGATTTTGAAGATCTTGGAATGGAAGCAGTCAGAAAAATAAAAGTTAAAAATATGCCGGCCTTTATTCTGACAGACGATAAGGGAAATGACTTTTTTGATGAGTATAACAAGTAATTAATGAGATAGAATAAATACTTTTTTTATTCAGTTAATACTTCAATATCAAATATGTCATGTCTGTCAAGGGTCTTCCAGTACCTGATAGTTTTTTCTCTGACAAGCTCCCAGTAAATATCACTGTCAAGACCATAAATAAAATCTATTTCCTCCAGTTCGGAACTTATCTTATCAGCTAATTCAGGCTTCAGTGTCAGACGTATTTCCCGGTCCATATAGCGAAAATCTGCTGATGCCCTTTTGTGAGTGTCGTCGCTGATTTTTATAAGCCCATGGCCGGGAGTGGCTCCGGTACTTACTATCAGTCCGTCATTCATGCAACTCAGCGGAGGAACCGATCCTGCATAGGAAACAACACTAAACTCATCAACACCGGTTCGGAAATATTCTCTTGCACGGATACCCATCTTGACACCTATGATTTCAAAAATACCCAGATGTCTGTGCATCTCACTTGCAAAAACTCCGGATAACCATTCATCTTTTCCATAATTGTCAACAATCTCTTTTACTGAGGGACCTATGTCATCAAAATAAAAATCCCCGGTCAGGGGAATGTCTTTTATGACCTGGTTCAAGTCAACAGTTTCACCTTTGAGAATTTTTATTGCACCTTCCCTTATTTTATCCATGTTGTCCGGAGTAAAACGGGAAATATTCTCCTGGGTTTTATTGATGGTAAAAAGTTCAGGATAGTGAAGAAATATTGCAACCAGTTCATCAGTGGCAGAGAAAGCATAAGATGATTCCTTTGTTTCATCTGATGTCATGAAACGCTTAATCATTTTCGCATAGGGAGTCTCTGTCTGACTGAGAGCTGCCAGAAACCCTGGACTATAAAAAGGGGAAGCGTTTGTATCAAATGGTTTGATTATTTTAAGCGGGATATCCTTTTTCAGCATACTGACAGATGAGTGTTTGTCAACATTGTAGTTAAAACCGTTAGTGTCATTTGCACCGTCAGCACTCCAAACTATGTCATTCAGACGTTCTTTCAGCAAAGGCAGTTCGTCCAGTGCCATTTTGAGAGTTGACATGCTGCCGAGAGCAACAAAACGGATTTTACTGTCTTCAGCTGTCAGTATGGTGTTTAACAGGGGAATAATGTCAGGGGCTTCATGTGAAGCAATATCTTTTTCATCTCCCCATATACTGTTCTGAGCAAGATCAAATTTTTCATCTCTGTATACAGCTTTACGGTTTATTCCTACCGGGACACCTTCGTGAAAATATGCATTTAAAAGGCTTTTTACCTTGATATATGCATTTTCTGCAGAAAGAACTCCCGGTGATACAGAGATTGCAAGGACTCTTACATCGGGTGATGAAAGGAGCATGGATATTGTTCTTATATCATCAATACCTCCGTCAGTGTCAATAATAATATAGTTTGATGGCTTCCAGGGATGGGCAGAGAGGTTGATAACCATCATTAGAAAAACAGTTATCAACACATATTTTTTCATTCTGTAATATTTTTTCATAAAAGTACCGGTTTTTTATAATGAGTATCCGGAATGACACACAATATTTCATTGATTTTCTTCGTCTACCCCGACCACAAGGGAAGCGAAGAACCGATCCCGACTTGTCGGGAGAGCTCGACGAAGTCAAAATCAATTTACTCCCATTGGGGTCAGGGTATATGTACTCATTTTTTTATTATTGCTTTCTTTCTGAAATTCGGGCCAGAGGAGTTAATTTTTCATTATGTTCATAATATAATTAAAACTATTAAGTGTACAAGTTATTTTATATCTTCACAAGAATATCAGGATAAAATGAGAAAATATATTCTGGCTTTTGATCAGGGTACAACAAGTTCAAGGGCCATTGTTTTTGACAGACAGGGCAGGCCTGTTGCTTCTGCCCGGAAAGAGTTTACGCAGTTATTTCCACGGCCCGGGTGGGTTGAGCACCGACCTGAAGAGATATGGTCGACACAGGCAGGAGTAGCACTGGAAGCTCTTACTTCTGCGGCTATTGACAGTTCCGAAATAGAAGCCATAGGGATAACAAATCAGCGTGAAACAGTGGTTGTATGGAACAGGCTTACGGGTAAACCTGTTTACAGGGCTATTGTATGGCAGGACAGGCGCACATCTGATTACTGTGATCAGTTGAAAAAAGATGCTTATAGCCAGACTATCTGTGAGAAGACAGGCCTTATTATTGATGCCTATTTCTCCGCTTCGAAGATTAAATGGATACTTGATAATGTCTCCGGTGCCCGTAAATTGGCAGATAAAGGGCAACTTGCTTTTGGGACGGTCGATTCGTGGCTGATATGGAACCTTACAAAGGGGAAATTGCATATCACTGATGTAACGAATGCCTGCCGGACAATGCTTTTCAATATTCACACCATGAAATGGGATGAAGACTTACTACGGATCTTTAATATTCCGGAAGGGATACTTCCCGAAGTATGCTCATCTAGTGAAGTGTACGCTCATACTGCCGGCAATTTTTCTTCTCCTGTAGCAATAGGAGGTATTGCAGGAGATCAGCAGGCGGCTCTTTTCGGGCAGATGTGCACCGAAGAGGGTATGGTCAAGAATACTTACGGTACCGGATGTTTCCTGATGATGAATACCGGCACAAAACCCGTCAGGTCGGCAAACAGGTTACTTACTACTGTAGCCTGGCAAATTGGGAACGAGGTAGTTTATGCGCTGGAAGGCAGTATTTTTATTGCAGGAGCTGTTGTACAATGGTTACGCGACGGTCTGGGTATAATCAAAAAATCAGCAGACATAGAAAAACTGGCTGCCAGGGTAAAAAGCAGTGAGGGAGTACATTTTGTCCCGGCATTTGCCGGCCTGGGTGCTCCTTACTGGAACCAGCATGCAAGAGGAATCATCACAGGGCTCACACGTGGATCAACAGCTGCTCATATAGCCAGAGCAGCACTTGAAAGCATAGCTTTTCAAAGCCTTGAAGTAATCAGAGCAATGGAAAAAGATTCTGGATTACATATATCAGAACTCAGAGTCGATGGTGGCGCATCTGTTAACAATAAACTCATGCAGTTTCAGGCTGACCTGCTACAGGCCAGAGTGGTCAGACAACTTATAACAGAGACAACTGCACTGGGCGCAGCCTGTCTTGCAGGGCTGGCTACAGGATTCTGGTCCGGCCCCGAAGAAATAAGAAAACAATGGAGGGCAGATAATACCTTCTCTCCACAAACAGGAGAGAAAGAAAGAGATATTCTTATACGAGGATGGGAAAGAGCAGTTCATACCGCTCAGGCCTACACAGAAAAAGAAAATAAATATGAATAATAATCACTGTATGCCGTCATAGCGGATTTCTTATACACTTAATGACGGAGGAACAGAAAGATAAGTTATACAGGAAGAATTATTGTGACCTGGGCTTTGAACATAAATGCATCTAATTTGGTTATATGAAAGATTAAGAAATATTAAAATGAAGAAAAAAATATTATTAGGGTATGGGTTAATAGTGTTTCTTGCAGCACTTCCTTTTCAGATGAATCACGGACAGGTCACTGTTGACCTGGAATCAGGTTATGTTACCACGGGTTATAATGACATACGCAGTCCGGGAGATCTGGGTACTATGTTTTCACTGAATGAGGAACTTGAAGCGAAAGGGAAAGTGTATTACCGTTTGCGACTGAATTATAATTTCAATGACCGTAATACTGTTTCAGTATTATATGCTCCTTTGACAGTAAGCTCCAATGGAAGTATTCCGCGGGATGTATTATTTGAGGATGCATTATTTACTTCAGGAAGTCCGATAGATGCAAGCTATAAATTCAATTCATACCGTATAACCTACAGGTATAAGCTGGTGCAGAAGGAAAAATTTGAATTTGGACTTGGGTTTACTGCCAAAATAAGAGATGCTAAAGTGGCACTTGAATCGGGTAATATTTATGCCGAAAAAGTAAATGTGGGTTTTGTTCCGATAATTAATTTCCGGCTTGCATGGTATCCGGAAGAAAAAATAGGACTATTGCTGGAAGGCGATGCTCTGGCTGCACCACAGGGCAGAGCAGAAGATATTCTGGCAGCTGTTACCTACAAGGTGTCTGATAAAATGGGAATTAAAGCAGGATATCGTATTCTCGAAGGAGGAGCTGATAATGATGAGGTATATACTTTCTCATTATTTCATTATGCAGCTGCAGGATTATTCCTTACTTTCTGATTAATTCCAAACTTTAATACAAGTTACAAAGTCATATATGAATTCATTAAAAGAGGGAGATATTATTCCCGAATTTTCCCTGAGAGATCAGAACGGCAATATTTTCGATATCAAAAGTGTTCTCGGCAGGAAAAATATAGTCATTTATTTTTATCCAAAAGACAGTTCTCCGGGCTGTACCAGACAGGCATGCAATTTTCGTGACCATTCCGATGCATTTGATGAGGCTGGCGCCGTAGTTATAGGAATAAGCGGGCAGTCAGTTGAGAGCCATAAGGTTTTTGCTGACAAATACAACCTTGTGTATCCTCTGTTGAGTGATACGGGGAACAAAGTGAGAAAAATGTTTGGTGTCCCTTCATCATTTTTTGGCCTTATTCCCGGTAGGGTAACCTATGTGGCTAATAAACAGGGTAAAATAATTAGTGTATATAATTCGCAGACAAAGATTGACAATCATATTGATGAAGCCTTTAAAGTAGCTCTTATGCTTAAGAAAGACGGAACTGGTCAGAAGCCTCCCTTGTGATATTATAATATGTATTATCCGGATTGAGAGAATAGGTAAAACCTTTCTCAGATGCATTCATCACCAGAACCTGTAATACGATAAGATTTGCAAGGATTGAAATAGCCCTGTAAGATGATATGCCTGTGATTTTTATAAATTTAGATAATGTGACTGATTCGTTTTCTTTAATATAGTTCATCAGGAAGTTCTCAACTTTCCCGAATTTCACCGTTACACCTGTTTTCTTCTGTTTTTTCCTCCACACCTGAAGAAGTACTTTATTGGCTACAAGGTTTTGATCATTGTGCCGGAAATAGACAATCCATTTGTTGTTTACATCTTTAGCCCGGTAAGGTCTTTTCTTTCCCTTTTGTACTTCAATTTCCAGGACTGTTTTAGATACAATGACATGTTGCTTTATTTTATAAGAGATCTCCGGTCTGCAAAACAGTTGTGCTGCAGTATCAACCATATATATCTCTTCATCCGATTTGATCCCTGCAATACTTCCGTTATCCCTTACTCCGATGAGTAATCTGCCTCCATCAGTGTTTGAAAAAGCTACCAGCGTTCTGGCAATCTTCCTGCTGTCAGATACACAGTATTTAAAATCAAGTTGTTGATTTTCTCCTCCTTCAATCAAATTTTTTATATAATCAGACATTTTGATAATATTCCGGGGGTGAAACTATATTCTTACTAAAGAAAGAAACAGGATTTATTTTTCACAAACCTGATCCCACGTTAATTTGAAATTAACACTTACTATTTTAAAAACATAATATTCTATATCGTTATTGTTGGAAAACATTACCTTTATGCCTTTTTTCTGACATGCAGACAGAGATAGTCATAACACAGATCTTCATTCTTGCCGTGGTAGTGGTCATTGGCGCTGTTGCTGCAAAGTTCAGGATTTTTACCAATGACTCCAAGGATGTACTATCAAAGATAATCTTCAATATTTCTCTTCCCCTAATGCTGTTCACTAATTTTCTCAGGCTGGAAGCCAGTCCCCGTCTTATAACGAACAGCATGATCATACTCCTTCTTACAGGTTTTGTCAATCTTTTCCTTTTTCTGGCAGGACTTACGGCTTCAAAAATTATGAAGCTCAGAGGTTCTGAAGCAGCCGTTTTTAAAGCACATTCTATGTTTGGCAATACCATTTTCCTGGGATTTCCACTTATAACAGCTCTTTATGGACAGGAAGGTCTTTTATATGCCAGCATGTATCAACTTGTTTCTTCGTTGATGCTCTGGAGTGCAGGCGTCGTCATAATAAGCCATGGTAACGGTACAACATGGAAAAAAAGCCTCATGAAAGTGTTCAATCCAAACACCATAGCTACTCTGTTGGGCCTGATGTGCTTTGTTTTTTCAGTAAAACTACCGTCAGTGATATTACAGCCTATGACAGAGCTTGGCTCAGCAAACACGTGGCTGTCAATGCTTTACATAGGAGCCATCCTGGCTTTTTCAAATGTGGGAGGCTTATTAAAAAAAGCAAGTATATACCTGTTAAGCTTCAACCGTTTAGTGCTTGTACCTCTAATTCTAATTATATTATTCTATCTGACCGGTGTATTGACAGGACTTGCTCCCGATAAACTTGTTACATCTGTAATTATACTTGAAATTGCCATGCCTTGTATGGCAACAGTGGTAATTATGGCAAAGGAATTCGGATCCGATGACAGACTTGCCGTGGCAAATGTATTTGTATCCACTATTTTAAGTATAATAACACTTCCTTTTATTGTTCTTGTACTTGACAAATTATTTGCTTAGAGAAAAACCATACAGTTTAGTCGTCAAAAGTCATTTTTTCAAAGTCTGTAAGATCCATTGCTTTTTTACGATATAATCTCCTCAGACGGCTGTCGTTGTTTTTATCACTTACACGGCTTAATCCGAAATAACCAAAGGCAGCATAACTGTCACCGTATGGAGAGAATGCAGTAAGAGCCTCTATCCCTTTATTAAATAATTCTTCTGCGTGTACCATATCTTTATACTTTTTTTCGCTGATCAGACCATTCAGAATATTTAATATGGCAGAGTAAAAAGGATGTGAGTTATTTTTATAGGAATCGTTTATTATAGATTCCGCTTCATCATATCTTTTCAAAAGAATGAGATTCTTAATGTACATTATTCTGTAATGAACATTGTCGGGATAATATGTGATTAGGTTTTTACAGAGGGGGAAAGATTTTTCATAATCATTCTCAAAATACATCCTGATCCATGTAAGGATATTAAGTGCTTCAGCCCTCATTGCCATAGACTCTTTTGAGCATTTTTCCAGCTCCTTAAGGCCCAGTTCCATATCTCCGGAAGGGAAAAGAAAGGCTACTGCCTTATAAACAGGGTGTATCTTCGGATAAGCTTCGCGGTAATAGTTATACAGACCTGTAAAATACAGCAGGTCAGTAGATGAATCGGTATAGTCGAAAGAACGCATCAGAGGTCTGTATACTTTTCTCACAACCGGAATAGCCTGCCAGCTAAGATTATTGTCGGCGTAAAATAACAAAAGAAGCCCTTTTGCACATAAGCTTGCAAGCAGATATTCTGCTTCATAAGCTGTATAAGGTACTTTATTGCTGTCAGATAGTTCGATACATTTATTCATTTCTTCTTCAAATTCCTCTCTTGCCGGAGAAGAAGGAAGCATAGGAAAATTCATCCAATAGATCATCATACCATTATAAAGATGATTGACAGGATGACCAGGGAATAAATAAGCTATTGTATCCGACACTTTTTCTGCTTCTTCGAACTGCCAGTTATAGATCTTTTTAATGCCTCTTGTAATAGTGTTAATAGCAGACTGATCGTCGAGTATCTGCGCTCCTGCGAAAGGGGTGTTGATAAAAAACAGTACAAGTGCGAATCTTTTCAGATAATGATAAGGGATTGATGAATATACAATGTTTTTCATGACCTGCTCTTTGATGATTATCCGGTGAAACAATATCAGATTTGTTATAAGTACTGTGCCATTAATGTAATCATTTTTTATTAATATCTTTTAATTTATCTGATGAGATTCTCCTCTGACTGCTTAATACATGTATGTATTCGTTAGTGTTTTATACATCCGGAATGGTCAGATCAATACAAAACAGTCTGAAAAAAAATTTATCTGGCGGAATCATTTACAAGAGTGCTATAATTTTGAATGTTTTACTATAAATATTTATAGCTGTATTTTATTATCTTTATCAGGACAGGGAAACTAATGGATTGTTGTAATATTATGTTTTGAGTACTGCAAGAGAATTGTTTTCCTGGAAGGAGAGAGAACGGTTATATGAATTAAGTTTTAGCGAACAGGTGTTTTAATCACTAATTTTCAAACATATGAAAAGGATTATATTTATTTTTTTGTTGTTTCCTTTTGCTCTGAATCTTACAGGTCAGAATAAAGACAAAGCTATTTTCAGGGAACAAAAACCCGGTTTTTATCAGAAATATATTTTGCCTGATGACCGGATTGTAAAAGAAAGTAAAGATCTGTCAATACCGGGAAAGAGTTTTGCAGTCGATCTGTCTTCTGTGTCGCTACCCAACAGGATTGAACTGTACAGGGAGAAGCAATGGCACAATTCACCGGTCTCACAGGGGGCAACAGGTACTTGCTGGAGTTTTTCAACAACATCAATGCTTGAATCAGAAGTATACCGTTTGAGTAAAATGAAAGTTAAATTATCAGAGATACATACTGTGTACTGGGAATATGTGGAGAAAGCCGGAAGATTTATCAGGGAACGTGGTAATTCAGCATTTGAAGAAGGATCAGAAGCTAATGCCGTTACCCGTATCTGGAAAAAATACGGGATTGTCCCTTATGACAGCTATACCGGATTGAAAGATGGAAGGAAATATCATAACCACCAGGATATGTTTAATGAAATGAACAACTTCCTTCAATCGATGAAAGCAACATCATCGTGGGACGAAGAGGCCGGACTGGCTACTATCAGAGCTATAATGAACCATTTTATAGGAGAACCCCCGTCCCTTGTGACAATAAACGGTAAGAGTTATACTCCTGTTGAATATATGACAGAAATTATAAAGATAAATCCGGATCATTATGTGGATATTCTCTCATATATACAGGAACCGTTTTATGAGAAAGTTGAATATAAGGTAAGGGATAACTGGTGGCATAATGCTGATTATCATAATGTGCCTCTGGATGTATTCATGGCTACACTCAAGGCTGTTGTAAGAAATGGTTTTACAGTTAGTATTGGAGGAGACGTCTCGGAACCCGGGTTTGACCGTGAAACACAATGTGCTGTAGTTCCTGATTTCGACATACCGGCAGAGTATATCAACGATGATGCAAGACAGTTCAGATTTTCCAACAATACCACAACAGATGATCACGGCCTGCATCTTGTAGGTTATCTGGAAAAAGACGGGAAAGACTGGTACATGATAAAAGATAGCGGATCGGGTTCACGTAATAATGATCCGGAAGCAGATGAATTTGGTTATTACTTTTTCAGCGAAGATTATGTTAAACTGAAAATGATGGATTTTATGGTGCATAAAGATGCAGTAAAGGATCTCCTGCAGAAATTCAGGTGATATTGTATCTAACAATATACTTATTATTATTCTTTCACTTCAGGTTTATCAAGTCTGGCACCACATTTTTTACAGTAACGGGCATCATCATCATGCTTGTCCAAAAGGCATTTCTCACATACCTGTGTATTAGTAACCGAAGCCGATCTCATCATTTCAGTTGTTACTATTCCTGTAGGAACAGCAATAATGGCATAGCCCATTATCATTATAATACTTGCAAGGAACTGACCTAATCCTGTGGCCGGAGATATATCCCCGTAACCAACTGTAGTGAGTGTTACTACAGCCCAGTAAATACTTACAGGAATACTTGTAAATCCATGCTCTTCACCTTCAATAAGATACATTATGGTTCCGAAAATTACGATAAGGGTAACTATTACAGAAATGAACATGAAGATTTTTTCCCGGCTGTTGTACAGGGCTTTCATAAGAGAACGGCCGGCAGAGGTGTAGCGACTGAGTTTAAAAATCCGGAAGACTCTTAGTAACCTGATAGCCCTGATAACAATAAGATTTTGCCCTCCGCTTATTATGAAAACTACAATACCCGGGAGAATGGCAATGAGATCTATAATGCCGTAAAAACTGAAAATATAACGGGAAGGTTTGTTAACTACATAAATTCTTGTCATATATTCCAGCGTAAAGAGGATGGTAATGATCCACTCAGATGTCTGCAACAGGCGTGAATATTTTTCATGGATAGTGGCTATGCTGTCTAGGGCTACCAGCATAATACTCACCAGAATGAGAAAAATCAGACAGATATCAAAAAGCTTACCTCCCTGTGTGTCAGCTTCGAAAATAATTTCATATAACTTCTTTCTGTTGAACTGCATAGGATTGCTGGTTTTATAAGTTGTTGTTCAGGATCATAAAAAAATAAAAAGAGTCTTCATCCATTTTCTTGCTTGTCCTATATTACTAAAGACAGTATTCTTGAAAAAATAAATGTAATTCTTTTGTTTGTAAAATAAACTGGTGAATACCAAAATATAAAGATCTGTAAAAAATGAAATGATCAAATAATCAGGTGCTGTATATATTTTTTCCTTAAATTTATAAATCATAAATTGACATTTTTTCAGGCTATAAAACTAAGTTCACAACACATGAAAAGACTTACTATAATTATTGGTTTTATTATGTTACCCTTAACCTTTATTAGTGGTCAGGGAAGGCGGCCAATAACTCTTAATACAGGATCGGGATATGTCATGATGAATGAATTTACAGGCGCTTATGGTCTGGCAGGGACAACAGCCCAGTTTGCAGATTATTTTTATGGATTCACTTCCTCTCATGGTTACCAGTGGAATATTCGCGGTCTGGGAGTTAATCAGAGTATGAGCGGAGCTATGGGAGCCGGCATATTTTTTTATGAAAGCGGAAAATTGTTCCCACTTTTTGGAGATATACGTTTCACAATAAACAAACAAAGAGTGTCACCATACTTCATGGCCAGGGGAGGTATTCTTATCAGTGCCGATGATTTTGACAGACTCACTCAGCTTTTTATTAATGCAGGTGGAGGGATTTATTATAAACTATCACGTAGCATGGCCCTCAATATTGGCCCTGGTCTATTCGTACAGGCCGGTGGAGGATCAAGGGAATCTTTCGTAACAATTAATGCGGGTTTATGGTTTAAACCGTGAGAGCTTCAGTCTGCATAGTTAAACTGAAGATATTATATGAATGATAATTTTAGCCAAAGCAGGTTTTTTATCCTTATGCTAATTGTTTGTCAATTACTTACGGTTTGCTGTACCAGGCAGGCTTTTCCCGGACAGTCTTTTCCAAATATTAAAAGTCAGTCTGAAAAAAAAGATCTGAAAATTTTTCTCGATTCAGGTACTGAGAAAAAACTGGAGACAAGAGTTACAAAACCTGAGGAAATTATTTCCACAGCCCGGAAATACCTCGGTGTTCCACATTGTATGGGAGGCACTACGATGAAATGTATGGACTGTTCCGGATTATTGCTTACTGTATTCAGGGAGTATGGAATTGCACTGCCTCATAATTCAGAAGAACAGGCACGATATGGGAAAATAATCCCGGAGATTAATGATCTGAAAAAAGGCGATCTGATCTTTTTCATTAGATCATACAAGACAAATCGTTTTATAACACATTCAGGAATCTTTATCGGTAATAGTAAGTTTATACACACCTCAACCAGTAAGGGAGTTACAATAACTTCACTATATGATCCCTGGTGGAACGAGAAGTTTATTTTTGGAACCAGGGTGTTTGACTGATAATTAATGGTATTCTCTTTTTTCCAGCTCCTGAAATAGAACAAGGTTTATGGGAGGGTTCTGTTCACTCAGGCATATCATTTCAGAAGGTACATTTCTGTTTAAAACTGTTATTTTTTGCCTCCCGTTAAGATTGACTTTCTTTTTTGCAAAGACTTTTTTTATGGTCTCAAGCACTATTTCAGGAGTATTGTTGTTTTTGCTCAAATGAGCAAGGCAGATGTGCGTGAGATTGTCACTAATGATTTCCGCGAGGAATTCAGAAGCCTGATGATTACCCAAATGACCATAATCCGATTTGATCCGTGTTTTAAGGTAATATGGGTATTTCCCATTGATGAGCATTTGTTCATCGTAATTTGATTCAATAACCAGCACATTTGCTTTTTTTATATAGGATGCAGCTGTGTCAGATATGTAACCGAGATCGGTGGCAATAGTTATTTCCCTGCCTGAAGCTGTAATATTGAAACCTATAGTTTCCGGAGCATCGTGAGAGACCGGGAAAGCTTCTATATCAAAATCAGCCAGCCGGAATTTTTCCATCAGGGGTATCTCGCGAATGGCAGCAGAGGATATCTTTTTGTGAGGAAGAAGGATACTGTTACGGATCTTACAGGTAGTGAAAACAGGCAGTGAATATTTCCGTGTCAGTAATTCCAGACCTCTTATATGATCAATATGATTATGTGTGATGAGAATCCCCCTGATGCTATCCAGAGATATATCTCTGTCATAAAGAAATTTACGGATTGAAGTGGCAGAGATCCCAGCATCTATAAGTATCCCCTTTGATTTATTACCCAGATAATAGCAATTACCACTGCTCCCGCTACTTAGACTGCAGAAATTCATGTTCATCATTTAACTTGGCAACGGGTTTAAAGATAAAATAACGATAATGAATTAATGCGGGCAAAATGATATTGTTTTGAACTTATTATTAAGAAAAATAAAAAATGTCTCCTGAAATTCTTATTTTAATGACAGATGACTATATTACGATGATGTTATAAATAATATGAAAATACTAATAATTAAATAGGCGACAGAATAATGACAGAAATGAAAGAATGGCTTATCAATATGGGGATGGCTGAAAGCAATTCAGTTTTGACAGCTTCGATATTAGCTTTTATTGGACTTCTGGTATTTTCCTGGCTTGTTTACCTTGTAGTGGCAAAGGTTATTATCCATTTTCTGAAAAAACTGGCTAACCGGACTAATACAAACTGGGATAATATATTGTTTGATCAGAAAGTATTTAAGAGATTATCACATCTTGTCCCGGCGGTAATAATACACTCTGGTGCTTCTGTTATTCTTGAAGAGTTCCCATCTTGTGTTGAGTTCATTCAGACAGCAACATACCTCTATATGGTTGTTGCCGGGCTTCTTGTTATTATAGCAGTGATAAACGGTTTTCACGAGATATACAATACTCTTCCTGTATCAAAAGACCGGTCTGTTAAAGGAATTGTGCAGGTGGTCAAGATCTTTGTATATATACTTGGTGTGGGGGTGGTTTTATCTATCATTCTTAAAAAGGATCTGACGACCTTCTTTGCCGGTATGGGAGCAATGGCAGCTGTAGTGATGCTGGTGTTTAAAGACTCTATTCTGGGTTTTGTTGCAGGAGTTCAGCTTTCAGCTAACGATATGGTGCGGCTTGGAGACTGGGTTGAAATGCCTGGTCGTAATGCTGACGGAACTGTAATCGATATTTCACTGAATACTGTAAAAGTAAGGAACTGGGATCAGACTATAAGCACTATACCACCTTATGCCCTTATAACAGAGTCTTTTACTAACTGGAGAGGGATGAAGGAGTCAGGAGGAAGAAGAATTAAACGTTCAGTAAGTATCGACATGAAAAGTATTCATTTTCTTGATAAGGAAGAAATTGAAAAATTAAAGAAGATACAGCTGATCAGTGATTATATAAAGACACGAGAACTGGAGATAGAGCAATATAACAAGGATCATGGAATAGATGGATCAATGCCTGTAAATGGCAGACGGTTAACCAATATAGGAACTTTCAGGAAATATCTGGAAGAATATCTCAAAAACCATCAACAGATAATCAATAATATGACTTTCCTGGTGAGACATCTCCAGCCTACAGACAAGGGTTTGCCAGTGGAGATATATGTCTTTTGCAAAGATCAGAGGTGGACTTTTTATGAATCAATACAGGCTGATATTTTTGATCATATAATGGCTATTATACCACACTTTGGATTGCGTGTTTACCAGAATCCTACAGGTGACGACATATCAGCACTGGCAGAAACTCTTGCTATCAGAGGAAACAAGGGAGATGCCCTGGGAGATAATACGGAATTATAGTAAAAATAGCTGTGTTATAAGAATGTCAGGAGCTTACTATCTGCTCTAATGAAAATTGTTAACTCAGGACTAAACAATATCGACCGCTCAGTTGTTTCATTATCAATTGAACAGATGATTAATTTTTAAATTATATACGATGAATGTAAAGAATAAAACAATTGTTGTTACCGGAGGCGGTAATGGTATTGGAAGAGAGCTGGTCTTAAATCTCCTGGCAAAAGGAGCCAGGGTGGCAGCAGTTGATGTAAATGAGGCTGCCCTGAAAGAAACTACTTCACTTGCCGGTGATAATGTTAATAATCTGTCAACGCATATTCTGAATATTACCGATAATTCTGCTGTCGACAAATTACCACAGGAGGTTATCAATACTCATGGAGAAGTCGACGGAATAATTAACAATGCAGGGATAATACAACCATTTGTAAGGATAAGCGATCTTGATTTTTCTGCTATAGAGAGAGTGATGAATGTGAATTTTTACGGAACTTTGTATATGGTTAAGGCATTTTTGCCTTACCTGAAAAAGCGACCTGAAGCTCACATTGTCAATATTTCAAGTATGGGAGGGTTTGTACCTGTTCCCGGCCAGTGTGTTTATGGTGCTTCTAAAGCAGCTGTTAAAGTATTTACTGAGGGTCTTTATGCTTCATTGATGAATTCTCCCGTTAAAGTAACAATTGTCTTCCCCGGAGCAATAGGGACCAATATAACAGATAATTCCGGAGTAGAAAGACCCGGAGGGTCAGGTAAAGAAACAGAGGAATCCAAAATTAAACCTTTACCTGCAGATGTGGCTGCCGAAAACATTATTGAGGGTATGAAAAAAAATAAGGTCAGGATGTACGTCGGAAAAGATTCAAAGTTGTTGAATATCCTTTACAGAATAAGCCCCGGTTTTGCAACAAAAATGATCAGTAAGCAAATGGAATCTCTTCTTCCTGACTGAACATCATATTGAACAAGATCAGTCAGTTATTAAAACAAAAACAATAGGCTATGGATAATGATACTGTTTTAAATTTCCTGAGAGGGATAGAGCTTTTTACCAGTCTTGATGAAACAGAATTACAGGAACTGACGAAAAGTGTCAGAGAGAAACGCTGTAATACCGGCGATATAATCTTTCGTGAAAACAGTCCAAGGGAAGATATTTTCATAATATATGAAGGAGAGATGGAATTGTTCAAGATAAATTCGTATGGAGCCGAGGTGAGATTAGCTATTTTTGGCAAAGGCGACTTTCTTGGAGAAGGAATATGGGTTCCTGGTTCTCTTCATTCCACATCGGCAAGGGCAATAAAGAAAACAATACTGCTTGATCTGAACAGGAAATTTTTGAATTATAGTGCAGGAACGACACTGAAGATACTATCAAATATCACAGGGATAATTTCAGGGCGGATGCGTAATGTTAATGCCCGGATGCTTAATCCGGCAGCACAGTATGAGTCCGGAAGGACCCGTAGGGAAAAAGATCTTTTAGGATCAAGGGCAGTGCCCTATGAATCATATTACGGAATACAAACTCTAAGGGCTGTAGAGAACTTCAATATTACAGGGATCACTCTTGGCTTTTTCCCTTCAATCATTGAAGCTATGGCAATGGTGAAGGAAGCAGCTGCAAAAGCCAATTTCAGTCTCGGATTGCTTAAAGAAAACGTAAAAGACGCAATTGTTCAGGCATGTAATGAGTTAAGGAATGGAAAATATCATAATCAGTTCGTTGTTGATATGATTCAGGGAGGAGCAGGCACCTCAACAAATATGAATGCCAATGAAGTAATAGCCAATCGCGCCCTTGAGTTACTTGGTCATAACAGGGGCGATTATTCATATTGTCATCCGAATAATCATGTGAATTTGTCACAGTCCACTAACGACGCCTATCCGACAGCTATTAAAATGGCTCTCTTCAACTCAAATAAAAAACTGGTTGATACATTAAATACCCTTGTGGCTTCATTCAGGAAGAAAGGAGAGGAGTTTTCGCATATCATAAAAATGGGAAGGACACAACTGCAGGACGCTGTCCCTATGACTCTTGGCCAGGAGTTTGAAGCCTACGCCGTAACCCTGGAAGAGGAGACAGACAGACTGGATCAGAATGCAAAATTGTTCCTGGAGATCAATATGGGAGCGACAGCAATAGGGACTGGTATCAACTCAGAACCGGGTTATTCAGATGAAGTTGTCAGATATCTGAAAGAAATATCCGGGCTCGATCTTGTTCTCGCATCAAATCTCGTAGAGGAGACCCAGGATACAGGGGCTTTCGTGATGTACTCTTCTGCAGTTAAACGTCTGGCTGTAAAACTGTCGAAAATATGTAACGACCTCAGATTGCTTTCTTCAGGTCCACGGACAGGTATCAATGAGATCAACCTGCCTGCTATGCAGCCAGGATCATCTATAATGCCCGGAAAAGTGAATCCGGTCATCCCGGAGGTTGTAAACCAGATAGCCTTTAAGGTTATTGGTAACGACCTGACAGTGACAATAGCTTCTGAAGGGGGACAACTTGAACTTAATGTCTTTGAACCTGTGATCGTCCATTGCATATTTGAGTCAGTTGAGATACTGGTCAACGGAATGAAGACTTTAAATTACAGGTGTATTGAAGGTATTACGGCAAATGAGGATCGTTGCCGGGAAATGGTGCTGAACAGTATTGGCCTGGTCACAGCTTTAGTCCCATGGATTGGCTATGAAGCCTCAAATGAACTTGCACGGGAAGCTCTTGAAAGCAATAAGAGTGTATATTCTCTTGTCCTTGAAAAAGGTCTTTTATCAAAAGAGAAATTGGACCAGGTTCTGGCACCTGAAAATATGATCAGACCAGGAAAGATGAAATAAGTAATTGATTGTCTGGAGGTATTTGGTTTTGTGATATTAATTGATATTTGAACCGGACATATGAGAATATATAAATCACAATAACAGTATATGCAGACTATAAAGTTGATTCTTGCTTCGGCAGGATGTCTTTTGCTTATGTCAGGTACCTCATGTGTAGGACCGATAAGAGAAGAGAACAATAACGCTTCTTTAAGGGAGCGGATATCTGTTAATGACAACTGGAGATTTTTTAAATATGACTCTCTGGCAGATGATCTGATATATGATAACCGTCCTGAAGTATCCAATTATATTGATAACAGGCCTGCTGACAGCAAGCCTGATGAAGCCCTTGCACTGCAGTCTGGCAGTACAGTTCTTAAACCATGGATATTGCCATCAGGTAATGATTTTATCAGTGATCCGGATAACCATTATGAAAGGCCGGAGGGTAATCCCGGTAATGATTTTCCTTTTGTCCTTGACGATTTCGATGATAGTGCGTGGACATTGTTAGACCTGCCTCACGACTGGGCAGTTGAAGGGCCTTTTTATGAGGGGCCAAATCCTGTGGTGGGAGGTGGTATGGGACGCTTACCTAGTCCGGGTGTGGCCTGGTACCGGAAGAAATTGAATATACCTGAATCTGATAGTGCTAAATCCATTTTCCTTGAGGTAGACGGAGCAATGTCGTATGCTATGGTTTGGCTTAATGGTAATCTTGCAGGAGGATGGCCCTTTGGTTATGCCTCATGGCAACTCGATCTGACACCCTGGATTAAACCCGGAGGAATTAACCAGCTGGCTATTCGCCTGGATAACCCGCCCAACTCATCAAGATGGTATCCCGGTGGAGGTATTTACCGTGATGTGTGGATAACAAAAACAAACCCTGTCCATACTGACCAATGGGGGACATTCATTACTTCAGAAGATATATCTTCTGAATCGGCAAAGGTGAATCTGTCTCTGATAATAGAAAATGATACGGAAGAGGATGTTGTGATTAATGCCATAACAGAGATATATAACCTCGATAAGGAAAATAACATGACCGGCAAAGCAGTGCTTAGCATCAAAAATCCTAATGTGCCGGTAAAAGCCAGGGGTAAAGCAAAAACAAAATCTTCTGGTGTAATAAAAAATCCAAAACTATGGGGGCCTCCTCCCACTCAGAAACCAAACCTGTATCTTGCTGTAACTACTTTATTCCGGGATGAAAAACCTGTCGATTGTTATGAGACGAGGTTTGGTATCCGTTCTCTTCGTTTTGATCCGGATAATGGCATCTTTGTTAATGGTGAGCTGATAAAGATAAAAGGTGTCAACCAGCATCATGATCTGGGAGCACTGGGGGCTGCTTTTAATAAAAGAGCAGCAGAGAGACAGCTGGAGATGCTGCGCGAAATGGGTTGTAACGCAATACGTATGTCTCATAATCCTCCGGCTCCCGGCTTACTGGAGCTGACCGACCGCATGGGTTTCCTTGTTATGGATGAGGCTTTTGATGTATGGGAAAGAAGAAAAACACCACTCGATTTCCACCTTATATTTCCCGACTGGCATGAACAGGATTTGAGAGCTATGATCCGGCGTGACAGAAATTGCCCTTCAGTTGTTCTGTGGAGCTATGGTAATGAAGTTGGGGAACAATATACAGGAGAAGAAGGAGCAGCCCTGGCAGCACGTCTTTCAAACATTATCAAAGAAGAAGATCCAACCCGGCCCACAACAAGTTCTATGAACTGGGCAAAACCCGATATGCCCTTCGCCGCCGTAATGGATGTGATCAGTCTTAATTATCAGGGAGAGGGAATAAGAGATACTCCTGAATTTGAAGGGACTGACCGTATACGTACCTCACCACAATATTCTGCTTTTCACAGCAGCTTTCCTGATAATGTGATAATAAGCAGTGAAACAGCTTCGGCATTCAGCAGCCGGGGTGTTTATCTTTTCCCTGTTTCGAAAGAACTAAGCTCTCCTGTCAGAGATGGAAGGGGAGGAGATTCCAGGATACATCATGTGAGCTCTTATGAGCTTCATACTGTGGATTTTGGAGCAACAGCAGATAAAGTGTTCCGGTCTGTTGAAAAACATCCTTTCGTAGCCGGTGAATTTGTATGGACAGGCTGGGATCATCTGGGAGAACCAACACCATATTACGATTCAAGAAGTTCCTATTGCGGTATTATCGATCTGGCAGGCTTCAAAAAAGATCGTTTTTATCTCTATCAGTCGCATTGGCGACCGGATTATCCCATGGCTCATATCCTGCCTCACTGGAACTGGCCTGATAGAACAGGGGAGATAACACCGGTCCACGTGTTTACTTCGGGTGATGAAGCGGAACTTTTTCTTAACGGCATATCTATGGGAAGGAAGAAGAAAGGGGCTTATGAGTACCGTTTACGATGGGATGATGTGATTTATTCGCCTGGAGAACTAATGGTAATAGCTTATAAGAATGGGAGTAAATGGGCTGAAGATGTAGTGAAAACTTCAGGAAAACCTGCTGCTCTGAAAGCAGTGACAGACAGACATAGTATAATGTCTGATGGAAAAGATCTGGCTTTTATAACGGTTAAGGTTATTGATAACCAAAAACGCCTCGTCCCCTTGTCTGATAATCTGATAGAATTTACTATAGAAGGTCCCGGCGATATTTTAGCTACAGATAATGGCGATCCTACCGACATGACTCCATTCCCCTCACACAAGCGTAAAGCCTTTAACGGACTGGCACTCGTGATAGTCCGTTCACATAAGGATGATGACGGAAAGATAAAGCTGACAGTAAAATCAGATGGTCTGGAATCTTCTTCAGTTATTATTAACAGCCGGTCTGCTGTTCGCTGATTAAACTACCTGAAAATTCCACAAAACAGGAGAAAGACCTGTATATTAAACATATATTTGTATAACTGATCCGGAACAAATGGTTTATTCATGGAAAACATTTTTCTACAGGCTGATTATTGACCCATTGGTTAAAAGTATAAGAATCAGTTTGATGTCTTTTGTAAAGCCCGGTGACAGAGTGATAGAGATTGCCTGTGGTACCGGAGTTCTGTCTCTGGCCATGGCACACAAAGCAGGACATGTAACAGGTATTGACCTTTCAGAGGAAATGATTGCCACTGCCAGGCGATCAGCTGTCAGCAGAAAAATTGGGAATATAAGGTTTGAACTTCTTGATGCATCAAGACTTTCTGGTATCCCGGATAATAGTTTTGATAAGGCAGTAACCTCATTATCCATGCATCAGTTCGACCGGGATGTTGCCCTGAAGGTTATTTCTGAAATGCGAAGAATAGCACAAAGAATAATTATAGCTGACTACAACAGTCCGATGCATAAGGGTCCGGCAAGATCACTTGCAGAGGCTATTGAGTGGATGGCAGGAGGTGATCATTACCGTAATTTCAGATATTTTATGAAGAATAATGGTATAGCGGGTCTGGCAAAAGAAGCAGGATTAAGAGTGATTGATGTCAGGATAACAGGGAGAGGTGTCTTTACAGTTGCAGAACTGGCTGTTTAAATACTTGAAATATGAATTTATAATTATATATTGATGTAAATTTTAATTAATACTTTGCCAAAATGAAAAAACGACTTATTGCTGCTATCATTATGATTATTAGTGGAATAACCATAATGAAACCATGTGTCCTTCAGGGTCAGGCTTCACAGGAAAAACCTGTATCCAGGGTCATTGAAGACGGTGGAACGGGTCCCTACCCTGCTTTAATGCTTACAGAAAGTACCCTGCCCACTCATACTGTCTTCAGACCTCAGGATCTGTCATCCTTCGGTGAGAATAACAAGCTTCCGGTTATTGCATGGGGCAATGGGGCCTGTGCAAATTCTCCATGGGAACACGTAAATTTTTTATCAGAGATTTCATCTTATGGATTTCTGGTAATAGCCATCGGCCCAATGCCGGCTGAAGGGGAAAAAGGCAGAGGCCGATCTTCCTCTTCACAGTTAACAGATGCAATTGACTGGGCAATAACTCAGAACAGCGATAGGACCAGCCCGTATTTTAATAAAATTGATATCACAAAAATAGCTGTAAGCGGTATGTCATGCGGTGGCTTACAGGCACTGGAGACAGCTGTTGACAGGCGGGTTACGACAGCTGTTATCTGCAACAGCGGTATATTACCTGATCCGGGCAGTGGTATGGCGGGTATGCCGGGACTTGCAAAGGATCATCTCTTAAAGCTGCATACACCTGTTCTGTATATACTAGGTGGAGAAACTGACATTGCCTATGCAAACGGAATGGACGATTTTAAACGTATTGATCATGTGCCGGTTTTTGTGGCAAATATGGATGTCGGTCATGGTGGGACTTACAGTAAACCTCATGGCGGGGAATTTGCCGGTGTTGCAAGATCCTGGTTTCAGTGGCAGCTTAAAGGCGACGATGAAGCAGGGATGCTTTTTAAAGGCAAACCCTGTGGACTTTCCAAAGATCCTAAATGGAAGGTTGAAAAAAAGAACCTTGAATAAGCCTGTCATTCTCTGGAAGCAATACAGAAGTAATAATAAACCCACATGCTTAAAAGTACAAACACGAACGGAAATACTTTAAACATGTGGGTTTTCCCTATAATTCAGAACAAACTATATGCTTCAAGAAATAGTAATTATTAAATACTCTTATTTGTTGTAATCAAAGGTTACAATGATCTTACCGCTTCCTTCTCCCGGAACAACTTTAAGATTCATTTGTCCCATAACTTCAGTACCCTTTCCCAGTTCAGACAGTTCGGCCGTTACTGTAGGCTCATTTCCTGATCCTGTCAGTTCAGCGGCAGTTAACTCTCCACTCCAGAGAACAGGACCAAAAGTATGTCTTAAAGTGTAAAAATCAGGTGTGATATCATCAAAAACATACTCATTGATACCTTCATAAGTCATTTTTCTTACCATTGAGCCTGCTTCTTGTCCAAACCCCATCATACCGCGACCTCTGCCTTTCGTGAGTTCAATCTCTGCACCTCTTCCCATAGTTTCTTCAGTCACTTCTCTGTAGTAATCCGTGCCGCTGTCAAATGCCTCAACTTCAAAATGATATTCAGGATCCTTGTTAAGACTGTGGATGGTTATAGTGTTGGCATCATAAACCATGTAATTATTGTATAATTTTCCGGGTTCAATACCATAACGGACAACATAACCATCGGCTCCGGGAACGGGATCCCATAATAGGGTAGCATCGCGGAGGTCTTCCGGATTCCGGACAATTTTCACATTGCTTACTTTCGTGAATTTTGCAACATCAGGATTACCGAAAATACGGAAATCCTTGACGGCAAATTTACCTTCATCATGGGTGAATACATTGGTTATTTTTACATACCTGGCTTTTACAGGTTCGGGAAGCTCAATATAATCATGCCTTAAATCCTGAGTAACATTACTTTTATCAATAAGCATCGACCAGTTTTGATTATCGTTTGAAACCTGGACGGTGTATGACTGAAAGCGATCCAGACTGCTGCCACCTCCAAAGCCAAAACCCCGGCCGCCCATTTCTATCTTTGCATCCTGCTGATCAAAATTGACCTGCAGAGCATATAAATCACATTCTTTTCCAAGATCTACAGTCATATATTCCCCGGGATCTCCTGTTTCAGCACTCCAGTGGGTCATGAAATCTTCGTCTACAGCATTAGCCGGCTTATATCCTTCAAGAGTTGATGATACTTCAACATATTTTTTCAGAGATAAAAGCATCCAGCCTGTAAAATTATTATCAACAGCATTATCTTTAATTCCCGGATAATATTGAGGGTAGTCACCAAAAGCAGTGTTGGAATGCATAACACCATCAGCATCAACATCAGTAGGGAACAGAGCCATCTCAGAACCACCTCTTCCACTGCCATAATTGGATGGTATCATACAAATAGTCCATAATTGCCCGTTTTTATCATGGAAAGTACTACCATGACCTGCTCCGGGAGAGAATCCTGTTGTTTTAAATGTCAGTGGATTATGCTGAGAATATTCAAAAGGCCCCATAGGATTGTCGGAGACATAAACGCCATGTGAATATGAAAGGAATTCGAGTCCGATTGCTGCATATTGAAGGTAATATTTCCCGTTATGTTTCGTTACCCAGGGACCTTCTATCCAGGGATATTCTTCAGGAAAATATTCTCTGTGATCGAAATAAGGAAATATAACATCTTCTGCTCTTCTCCTTTCAAAACCATGCTCTTTATAATCGCCAAAGAAACAAACTTTGGATTCTCCTATCTCCTTAAAAGTATTCGGATCCAACTCGACAACCTTTATCGGCATAATCTGAGACCATCCATAATACATATATAATCGACCGTCATCATCAAAAAACATGTTGGCATCTCCGTAACGGTCACTGTCAAAAGTGCCTGTCTGCTCCCAGTTCCCTTCTTTCGGGTCGCCTACACATTTATATACGTCTTTCTGGTTCATCGAACAGGCATACAATGTCTCATTATTAATTGCGACTGATAATACACCACCGGGGAAATTCGGAGCTGTAACATAGGTCCAGTCTCTCAGATTATCAGAAAACCAGTATCCTCTTCCTCCCGTGATGAAAAGATAATAATCATCCTGGTAAAGAATCACAACAGGTTCACCGGCTCTGCGGGCCCTCTCTGATCCAACATGAAGGTTGATAGGATTACAGAAAGTCAAAGGTTTATCTGTTATTCTGACAGTAAAATCCTCTGTTTTCTCAACAGTCTGCGTACATGAGATCCCGCTTATTATAAACAGGGCCAGTACCAGGGGTAATGCAACTTTAAAAGATAGCTTAATCATGACTTAAGATTTTTAATCCGTTTAATTTATAGACTTTTAAAATAAATGTGTACCTTACACTAATAAACAGATATATTTGTATAAATAAAACTTAAAGATATAAAGAAATAATTAATTGTTTATTTTACACTTATTGTTTTTTTTATTTTTTTTATGGATCGAAATTTTGTTTTGAATTGGATTAAGGTGGGGGAAATGTTTATATTGTCAGATACGTTTTTACCGGTTGATAAATGACATAATATCAGAATTATAGCCTGACAACCAACAATTCTACAGGGGAGCATACAGGGTCTCTTCCGGTAGATTCATAATATGGATTTCATGACAAACTACTTATACATTAATAAACTAAAACAAACGATTATGAAAAAACCAGTATTCTTTCTTCTGATAGTCATTGCGATGGCATTGGTTTCATGTAGTGATTCGAATCCTGTACTGACTGTTGAGGGTGGTCAGATACAAGGAGTTGAGACTCCTACGGAGGGGGTTATAGCATATAAGGGGATCCCCTTTGCAGCTCCTCCGCTTGGTGAGCTGAGATGGAAAGAGCCTCAGCCCGTTGTTCCATGGGAGGGGGTGAAAGTTGCTGACACCTATGGTGATGCAGCCTCTCAGACAACATGGGATCCTGATAGTTTTTACGGAAGGGAATGGCAGGCCAGTGGCAGCGTACCCTTTACTGAAGACTGCCTGTACCTTAATGTATGGACACCTGCAGCCGGGAAAACAGGCCAGAAACTACCTGTAGCCATGTGGATACATGGCGGAGGTTATCGTGAAGGTTTTGCTTACGAACCTGAGATGGATGGAGGTGAGGATTACGCTTCACGTGGAGTGATCCTTGTCCAGGTTACCTACAGGCTCGGATCAATGGGATTCTTTTCTCATCCTCTTTTGTCAGAGGAAAGTCCTAACGGGGTATCAGGTAATTATGGCCTCCTCGATCAGGCAGCAGCACTTAAGTGGATCCGCAACAATATAGAACAATTTGGTGGAGACCCTCAAAACATAACCATTTTCGGTCAGAGTGCCGGAGCAGGAAGTGTACAATCACTCTGTGCTTCTCCTTTGTCAAAAGATCTGATAAGCAGGGCAATAATAATGAGCGGTGGCGGTCTTAGCGACTCCAGACCCGGAATAATTCTCGACAGTGCCCAGGTCGCCAACAAAAGGATGATGGATCATTTTGGAAAAACAACACTGGAAGATATGAGAGCCCTCTCATTTGAGGAAATGAGAGAAATGTCAGCTGAATATACTGCTGAGACGAATAACCGGGTTATGTGGAGTCCGGTGATCGATAACTATATGCTTACAGGTACTTTCAGCGACATTGCCCGTGCAGATGAAATTGCCGATGTACCCTATATGATCGGTTTTACAGCCAACGATATGAACGACATGACACAGGCTGTCAGGGATTTCTGTTTACTCAGATCTGAAAAAAGCAGTCATCCGGCCTATGCTTATTTGTTCTCAAGAGCTCTTCCTGGTGATGAAGCCGGAGCTTTCCATTCCTCCGATCTCTGGTATGTATTTCATGCCTTCAGACATAGCTGGCGTCCTTTCAATCCCGGTGATGAGGAACTGAGTATTGGAATGGTGGATTTCTGGACCAATTTTGCAAAATATGGCAACCCTAACGGAAGTACGGGAGATGATCCATGGAGCCCATGTACACCGGAAAGTCCTGCTTTTATGGTGCTCGATGTGGATGGAGAAAAAGCCACATTTACTATGGCCGAAGAACCGGGATACCGCGGCGGCCAATTCCCGAGATAGGAAGTTGAGAAGACAACAGGAATAATATTTCAGAATTACGATTATTCACCCTATTGCGGATAATCGTAATCTTCTGTGGAGGTGAGTAACAAAAGAAAGCCCTGCCGTTTTTGCGGCAGGGCTTTCTTTGAAGATAAGAGGTTCGAAATATTTAAACCTGAGTTCATTACTATCCCAGGTGAGACAGATGTTCTTTCTGAAGTTTTGTGTTCTGATAAAATGCGTCCATCATGATTTTAGTACACAGATGCGTTTCTTTGCAGTCTTTGCAGACCGGAGTATTATAAATGTCGATTTTTAAAATAGAAATAAAGACAATTCAGGTAATATAACCAGAAATTTCGTCCTTATAAAATAGTCAAGGGTCGATTGGTGATTTTCCGATTAATTCCATATCTGAAATTTTTAGTCTGAGTTATGATTAAAAGTTATTGGCTCAACGTGAATAGTTGAAACGATACCAAATTCTTCATATATAATATTTTCAATTTCAGTAGCTATTCTATGACCTTCCTCAATACTTAAATCATTTCTGAGCTTAATGTGAAAAGTCAGCTCTTGATGCCCAACATAATTGTGGATATGAAAATGATGTAGTTGTATATTTTCTGAATCATATTTCTGAATCGATTTTCTGATTTTTTCTATTAATTCTGAACTTGGCTTCTCCCCAAGAAGTTTATTTATTGCCTCTTTCGCAATTTGATAGGTAGCATAAAACAGCATCAGTGAAATAATTGCACCTAAAACACTATCAATCCACCAGAATTGGTTAGCAAACAAAATCCCAACCAAAACTAATACCGATGAAAGTGCATCGGTCCGGTGATGCCAACCATCTGCTTTAACACTTACATTTTCCGTTTTTCGGCCAATATAGAAGGCGTATTGAGCCAATGCTTCTTTAACTAATATCGAAGTGATTGTAACCAGTATAGCAATTATACCGAACTCAGTAGATTCATGGTTTTTAAAATGAGTATATGAATCTTTAAGGAAATCAAAAGCAATTATTCCAAGAAGGAAAGCGATGAATAAGGCTGCAATCTGTTCCCAACGCCCATGTCCAAAAGGATGTTCAGTGTCTGGTTTTTTTGATGATAGCTTTACAGCAACAATTACGATTATTGAACTTAAAGAGTCTGAAAGTGTATGCCATGCGTCTGCTGTCAAGGCAATTGAACCCGTTACTACCCCAGCCCAAAATTTCAGACCGAATAGGATGCAATTTGCAATCACTGATATAACTCCTTCCAGGTATCCAGCTCTTTGTTTATCCATAGTCTTAAAATAGTTAACGTTGTCTAATCATAAGGATTATTTGTTAAGGAAATTCAATGATATGACAGACTTATTTAACAGTACTATCAATATTTCTTTTTCTGATTCGGTCATTTCTTCAGTTAGCAAATCTGCAATTCGTTTATGCAAATCAGTATGCAACGAAGCTGCTTTTTCTCCTTTCTTTGTCAAATGAACATGTGCACTTCTTCTGTCATTATCCGAGGCAACTTTATAGAGCAAATTGTTTTTCTCAAGTCTTTCAATCATTACAGATATTGATGCTTTGGCAATATTCATTTTTTCAGCCAACTCAGTTAGTGAAGGATTTTGCAAATTTTTAATTAATTCAATACAATAAAGCTGTCTTGATGTCAGATTCTTTAAATCTGTTTCTTGTTTCATTTCTTCTTCAAGTATCTCGCTTGAATGTAATATAGAATTTAATATTTGATCTAAGCTTTTTGCCATCTTCAAAATATTACAATCCAAATATAATATATAGTTAGGTGTATCTAACTATAACTTAAAAATATATTTTTCCTGAATCCATTTTTGTGTTTGTCAGGAGTTTGTCGTCAGAGAGTTGGTTCTGCAATTGTACGTGTTATATGTCAGGCGTTTATTTAGGTAAAAACTAAACCAGGCAATCAGCTTCTGTTTCAACCAGCCAGTCATTTTTTATAAACCCCTTGACTTCAATAAAGGTACAAGCTGGTTTTATCTCTGAAAAATATTCTCCATGTGCTTTTCCAGCCAATTCCCACTCAGAAATATTTCTGAGGAATATTCTGGTTCTGATAACATTTTTAAGCTCTCCTCCCGCTTCTGTTATCGCGTTTTTCATGATTTCCAGGCACCTTTTTGTCTGGTTATACAAATCATTAGGGTGAGCAGTCGTACCGTCCTGTGCCAGTGGAGCTGTTCCGGCAACTGCAATTATATTACCTGTTCTGACTGCTCTTGAGAATCCGATAGGCTTCTCATACCTTGATCCGGAGGAAATATTTAATCTTTCCATTGTGAATTATTTTTCAGTTAGTATTTTGTGTTCCGCATGTCTCTTTTAATTATCTATGTAGATTATCCTCGGTTAAATATTCTTCCTTTTTATGCAGATGTCTATTATTAAAGGGTAGGAACACCCAAATTGGGTGTTCCTACCCGTCCGTTCTGATCCTTGGTGTGGTTTTCATTGTTTTCAATACCACCTCCGTCATTCTGTTTGTCAATTATAATAATTCCGTGCACATGATTAGGCATGACCACATACACATCTAATTTTACAAATGGAAAATGGTCGGGTATTTCTAACCAATATTCATTTGCCTTTGCCCCAATTTCGGATAATTTCATTTCCCCATTCACGATATCCCCAAAAAACAATTCCCTGTTGGCTGTACAAATGGTTACAAAATAGGCTGCATTCCAGCCATAATTCCAATTTTGTAATCTGGCAGACGAAGTACGATATTTGTTTCGAAATTTATCCATTTATTTGTTTTATTTCCCTAACTACCGTGTAGTCTGTGTAAAAACCCGTTTCAGCGAAATGAAAATCTGTATAGATATTGCAGGCCGGAGTATTATCTCGTTGGAACCGGACAATAAGGGACGATTGCTTTTCATAGCATTGTCCGTGTTAGCACATGTATATTACTTTTCTATCTCTCTGATTAGTTTTTCAAGGGTAGGAATATCCTGATGGATAGTATTCCAAACTACAGTAACATCGACTCCCAGATAGTCATGGACGAGTTTATCACGCATCCCAGCTATTTCTTTCCACGGAATCTTATGATAGGTTTGTTTTGTGTCTTTAGAGATTTTTTTCGAAGCCTCACCAATTATCTCTATGTTCCTGATAATTGCATCTTGAACTAACTCGTTGGTTTTAAATTTATTTAAGGACATTCCCTTACTAAAATCATTGATTTTTCTAATACAATCAAGAATATGATCAATGTATGCCAGATCGTCCTTAATCATTAAAGTATTTTAATAAGGTCCTTTTTAATGCTTTTTTTAATTCTCTTATTTTTCAAAGCCCCAGTAGTAACTAGATCAACTTTAATCCCAAGAATCTCAGAAAGATCATTTTCTAATTTTATCAAGGTGAGTAATGTTGGAGATTCCTTAAATTCGACAAGGATATCTATATCACTTTCTTTTCTATTTTCACCTCTGGCATAGGATCCAAAAATACCAATCCTAAGAGGATTGTACTCTTTTAAATGACTCAAGATTATATTTTTAATCTCTGATTGGTTCATTATGGATGTTTTTACAAATCTATTAAAAAATGATCATTCAACAATGTAAATGTCTTGATATTGAAAAAGAAGCAAATCTGTCCGGATTCCTAAAATGAGCTTTCCGGAACGATAATCTGCTTTCACAAAAACCAGGGCAGGAATATTTATTTCGGCAAAAGTCCTTAAAAATGTTTCTGTGTGACTAAAAATGCCCAAAAACAATAACGAAAGTATCCTCAGATACTCCTTCAGCACATTCATGGTCAAAATATTCTTAATTCTTCTGAGATTGCAGGCAATAAACATAAGTCCTGCATCTGCGCTTGCCCTGTTTATTCTATTCCTGGGTAGAATATAGCTGTATCCCCATTGCCGTTTTATAGTTCCATACGGGTGTTCCATAATTGCATGACGACGTTTGTAAAGATATTCCTTCTCAATAGTGTTGGTACGGGTACTCTGATAGTAATCAGCATGTAACTAGATGATTACAACCCATAGCATACGTACCCTTACTATAAAAAAATGACAAGTGATTGCGGCAGAGATATTAAGCTGACCCAGGGTCCGCAGTGTGATTTTATAGGATTTTTAAAGAAGTTTATAGGCGAAGAATATTATTTACCTTTGTTGGCCCGGTACGATTGCTTTTCATAGCATTGTACGTGTTATGGGCCATGCCTTTCTTATTTGTCTAGGTATCACGAAATTGTCAGGATATATGCTCTTGTAATTTTATTAAGCATTAAGCCAATTCAGAAATATCTGTGATCATAGTTTCAATTATTTCTACTCTGTCAGAATCCGAACCTATTGGTAAGGCACACTCAATCCCCTCTGATAGCCCATTATTATCCAATAATTTTTTGCACTCATCTTTCAAATAGCATTTTACTTCTTCATCAGAGTTTCTAATATTCTCTATTATACTTGTGCAATTATCAAGTATATAAACAATATCTTCAAAATCATGACTTTGCCTTAAATCAGTTCCTCCACGGTCATTATGCGCCTCAAACTTTGCAGCTAAATAGTACTCTGGGGAGAAAACAAATATTTCAGAACCATCAGGAAGCGTTTTTGAAATTTTATTCCCGACACCACTAGGGTACCATTGATTATTGAAGCCAAGTATATTCTCATCTGCAGGCATCACATCGACTTTAATATCTTGATAGATCCATCTGCAAATAGGGGCTCCTTGTGATGTGTCATTTGCAAACCCTTTGGGTCTTAGTTCATTTTCAAGTTCTGTATGCTCCCTATATGAACTTAATTCTATCGTACAATCGACATCTTGTGTCGGCCTGATATCTGATGAAGCGGGATCATCTGCATATAATTCTGCAACTGCTCCTCCCACAAAAACCATTTCATCTCTTAAATCTCCTAATCCACGAGCCACTGTTTGTAGCATATTAATATTATCACTTGGCATATTTCATTCTTTTTTCTAATTCTTCTATAGCAATTTTAATTTCTCTTGCTCGGCCAACTCTAAGAGTGTCAGTAATGGCAAGTAATTCATATAAAGAATTGTCTTTTGGGGCAACCTCTGGTATGGTCTTATATAAAGGCTCTATTGCCTGGCCCCTTTTTATTCCCCTTGCGTACGGCCAAACATATATATCCCCACCTTGAGAAATACTTTCACTAATTGGAGGTGCAGAATATGCTGTTGGTATTCCTCGAACAATAGCACCTGGTTCAACAGGAAATACATACTTTAATCCATAAATTAAGAACTCTTTAAATGAATTAGGGTTAACACTTTTCTTTTTACCATCAATGAGTTTGGCAATTTTACTTCTATTCAACGCCTCAGATACTTCAGACGGGCTTAAATTAAGTGCATTAGCAATATCTATGTTACGCCATTCATGATTTTGCATTGTTATTATTTTCAGTAACACTAAAATGTCTTGTGGGCGCATTCCATTATGTTTCTTCATAACTGTCATTATTAATTCGCGATTCGCGAATCGCAAATATAACACTTAAATTAACTCATGCAAAATATAAAGATCTAGTATTTAGCATAATTGCTGTAAGAGTACCATAATCAGCCTTATCTGAATAAACACAACCCGTGCCGGTCTTTTATCACCTCCATCAGGTCATACTGTTGTTGTTTTTCAAGATTTGTTAGGCCAAAGTCATCAAGAATAAGTAATTGTGGTTTTGCAATTTTATCAAAAAAACTTAA
>LSQX01168333.1_pt1 | contig 49502 bp, 35 predicted proteins | sample 654561 | NCBI WGS metagenome assembly LSQX01 (sample SAMN04489861, study PRJNA283612) | anaerobic digester metagenome | isolation source: 4 biogas reactors fed with cattle manure at either 37C or 55C with and... | place: Denmark: Kongens Lyngby | collected 2014
ACATATAAATCTTTAATTGACAGCATAATAGTAAAACAGCTCCCTCCAACTCCTTCAAAAGGAGAGAAAAGAGCATTTTTTAGTAGTTAATATATTATTGTTATTCATTGTAATTTCTCTATTTAAGATTCCCCTTGCGGGGAGACCGGGAAGATGCGGCAATGCTTATCCGACACTACCTTCTAAACTGATTTCCAGCAGCTTTTGAGCTTCCACAGCAAATTCCATGGGCAATTTGTTCAGCACCTCTTTTGCGTAACCGTTGACAATCATACTGATAGCCTTTTCGGTATCAATTCCGCGCTGATTGCAATAGAAAATCTGGTCTTCGCCAATTTTTGAAGTGGTTGCCTCGTGCTCCACAACGGATGATTTATTCCCCACCTCAATATAAGGGAATGTATGCGCACCGCAGGTGTCATTCAGCAACAGCGAGTCGCACTGCGAGAAATTGCGGGAGTTGGTTGCCCCGGGTAAAATTTTCACTAATCCGCGATATGAGTTGCTGCTTCTTCCGGCAGAAATACCTTTTGAAACAATCGTGCTTTTTGTGTTTTTACCGATGTGTATCATTTTCGTGCCGGTGTCGGCTTGCTGAAAACCATTGGTTACGGCAACCGAATTAAATTCACCTACCGAATTGTTTCCCATGAGCAGGCAACTTGGATATTTCCATGTGATTGCCGAGCCTGTTTCCACCTGTGTCCAGCTGATTTTTGATGAAACACCGCGGCAAACTCCTCTTTTTGTAACAAAGTTATAAACACCGCCTTTGCCTTCCTTGTCGCCGGGATACCAGTTCTGTACGGTAGAATATTTAACCTCTGCACGGTCCATTGCAATAATTTCGACAACTGCCGCATGGAGTTGATTTTCATCACGCATGGGCGCTGTGCACCCTTCCAGATAGCTTACATAGCTGTCGTCATCAGCAATGATGAGCGTGCGCTCAAACTGACCGGTGTTTGCGGAGTTTATCCTGAAATAGGTGGATAATTCCATCGGGCACCTCACCCCTTTGGGGATATAGCAAAAAGAGCCGTCGCTGAATACTGCCGAATTAAGGGTTGCAAAAAAATTGTCGCCCATAGGAACTGCCTGCCCTAAGTATTTCTGCACCAAATCGGGATGTTCCTGCAAAGCGCTGCTAAAAGATGAGAAGATGATTCCCTGCTCGGCAAGAACTTCCTTAAAAGTGGTTTTAACAGAAACGCTGTCGATCACCGCATCAACGGCAACTCCTGCCAGACGCTTCTGCTCTTCAAGCGGAATTCCCAATTTGTTGAAAGTTTCAATCAGCTCCGGATCAACCTCGTCAATACTGTTGTATTTGGGTTTATTTTTCGGAGCTGCATAATAGCTTATAGCCTGAAAATCAATGGGTGGAATATTCAGATATGCCCAATTAGGCATTTTCATTGTCAGCCACTTTCTGAAAGCCTTCAACCGGAATTCGAGCATAAAATCGGGTTCATTTTTTTTCTCCCAAATCGTGCGAATCACATCTTCGTTTAAACCGGGCGGAATAATATCGGTTTCAATATCTGTGTAAAAACCGTATTTATATTCTCGTTGCGTTACTTCCGCCAATAACTTATCCTGATCTATCATTTTGTTTTCCGTATATTTTGTCTGTTCTGGATTATTTAACAAACATTTTTTCAAACTGTTTATTTATATAATTGCAAAGATATAAAACTATGAATATTTTTGTGCGGAATTGAAATAACAACGCACTCACAACTCTTTTATTAACAATGGGAAATCAAAAAAAGCAAACCCTCATATCGGAATTGGGCGAATTTGGACTGATTGATCGCCTCACAAATCAATTTGAAATTAAAAACAGCAGCACGCTGAAAGGAGTAGGCGATGACGCTGCCGTGCTGGATTACCGCAACAAATGTGTTTTGCTGTCCACCGATTTGCTCACCGAAGGAATCCATTTCAACCTGATGTATTTTCCGCTGAAATATTTGGGCTATAAATCCGTCATTGTGAATCTTTCGGATATCTATGCCATGAACGGCACCCCAAAACAGATAACCGTGAGCATGGCACTGTCGAATAAATTTTCAGTGGAAGCCGTTGAAGAGCTCTATTCGGGAATTTATCAGGCATGTGAAAATTATGGTGTTGATTTAGCCGGTGGCGATACGACCAGCTCACTCACAGGATTAACACTAAGCATCAGCGTTTTAGGCGAAGCAAACCGGGACAGCGTTGTTTACCGGAGCGGCGCTCAGCCGGGAGATTTACTTTGTGTTTCAGGAGATTTGGGCGGGGCATACATGGGGTTGCAACTGCTGGAGCGGGAAAACGAAGTGTTCAAAGTTAATCGGGATATGCAGCCGCAGCTTAGCGGCTATGACTATATTTTGCAGCGGCAGATGAAACCGGAAGCGCGTGCGGATGTAATTAAAATTTTCGAAAAACTAAAAATTAAACCCACTGCAATGATTGATATTTCAGACGGACTTTCGTCTGAAATTATGCATCTGTGCAAAAATTCAAAAGTCGGCTGCCGGCTGTTTGAAGAGAAAATCCCTATGGACTCTCAAACGAAAAAAATGGCTGATGAGCTGAATATCAATCCAATTGTGGCCGCACTAAACGGCGGTGAAGATTACGAACTGCTGTTTACTCTTTCTCCGGCAGAAGCTGAAAAAATCAAAAATGACCCCGATTTCAGCATTATCGGCGAAATAACCGATGCCGGCGAAGGAGTGAATCTGCACACCACCGGTGGCTCAAAGATTGCCCTGCTCGCGCAGGGATGGAAACATCTGGAAGGATAGATAAATCAATCGGGGAAATATCCTCTGATAATTCCCCTACTTGAATCTCTCACAAACAGCAGAATTTCATCACGCTCCTGTGATGCAGGCATTTCCGCTTCAATCAGGTCGAGCGCTTGTGCGGTATTCAGTCCTTTCTGATAGATATAGCGATAAATATCCTGAATTTCCCTGATTTTATCATTGGAATAATCACGGCGCCGCAATCCTATGGAGTTAATGCCAATGTATGACAGCGGATCGCGTCCGGCTTTGATAAACGGCGGGACATCTTTACGCACCAGCGAACCGCCGCCAATCATAGCGTGCGAGCCAATTCTGCAAAACTGATGCACAGCGGTCATGCCCGAAATAATTGCCCAGTCATCAACAATCACTTCACCTGCCAATTGGGTATTATTTACAAGAATCACAGAATTTCCCACAATGCAATCATGTGCAATATGAACATACGCCATGAGCAAATTATTGTTGCCAATCACTGTTTTTCCCTTTGCTGAAGTACCTCTGTTGATCGTAACAAACTCTCTGATGGTGTTGTTATTCCCGATTTCAACAGTAGTGTATTCGCCTCTGAATTTCAAATCCTGCGGAATGGCGCCAATTACGGCTCCGGGGAAAATATTACAGTTTTTACCGATTCGCGTTCCGGAAAGTATGGTTGCATTGGAGCCAATGCGGGTTCCCTCTTCAATTACAACATCTCTGTCAATAGATGCAAACGGCTCTATCACAACATTATCCGACACCTTTGCATCGGGGTGCACGTATGCCAGCGGTTGTTTCATTTTCTAATGATTGTTAATTTATTTTATGATAAAATATGGATTCTGCCATCAGGAACAGACGAAAACGCATGCTATTCTCATGGCTATATAAAGTTCAAATATAACTCAATTAATTTTCATCTTGCTTCACTATCTGCGCCATAAACTCACCTTCAGCAACAATTTTAGAGCCCACATAGGTAACTCCTTTCATGGTTGCAATTCCCCGTCGTATGGGTGATGTGAGTTTTACCTTAAAGATAAGTGTATCTCCGGGTACAACTTTTTTTCTGAATCGCACATTATCAACGCGGATAAAATAGGTTGAGTATTTTTCTTCCAGTTCGTAAAGAACCAGCAAGCCTCCGGTTTGTGCCATCGCTTCAATGAGCATTACCCCCGGCATTATCGGCTCGTCGGGAAAATGCCCCGTAAAAAACGGTTCGTTGTGCGTGACATTTTTTACTCCCACAACCTCTTTGTCGGTAATGGACAAAATTTTATCTACCATCAGAAACGGGTAACGATGTGGCAGAAGTTCCTTAATCTGAACGGTATCCAGCAGTGGCTCGCTGTCGGGATCGTATTCCGGCGGACGGCTCAGCTTATTTTTCCAGGCATCTTTCAGCGCATGTGCAAAAATTGTATTGATCCGGTGCCCGGGCTTGGAAGCGATTATTCTTCCCTTTATCTTTTTGCCGCAAAGAGTGAGATCACCAATAACATCCAGTAATTTATGACGCGCACACTCATTGTCAAAATAGAGTTCAAGATTATTCAGAATTCCCTGTGGTTTCACCTCAATTCTGTCATGCCCGAAAAGATCGGCAAGGCGGTTCATCTCTTCCTGCCCCACCTCCTTATCTATAATAACTATGGCGTTATTCAGGTCGCCACCTTTGATAAGATTGTTTTTCAGCAGAAACTCCAGTTCATGCAAAAAAACAAAAGTGCGGCACATAGAAATATCATCTTTAAATTCGCTTAGCGAATTCAGGGTTGCAAACTGATTGTTAAGCACCCTCGACTGAAATGAAATCATCACGTTCAGCCTGTAGTCATCATCCGGAAGGGCAATGATATGTGAACCGCTGTGTTCATCATAAACTTCAATTTTCTCCTGAATTTCAAAATATTCCCTTTCGGCATTCTGCTCAACAATGCCGGCTTTTTCAATCGCTTCGACAAAATATTTTGAACTCCCGTCCATAATCGGTGCTTCCTCGTTGTTCACTTCAATAAGCACATTGTCCAGGTCCATGCCGGTGAGTGCTGCCAGCGCATGTTCAATTGTGCCGATGCGGGCGCCGTCTTTTTCAAGGAGTGTGCCGCGCGAAGTGTCAATCACTAATTCCACATCGGCATCAATGATGGTTTTTTTTTCCAGATCTACTCTTTTGAATTTGAACCCGTGATTTACGGGTGCGGGTTTGAAAACCATGCTGACGTTTACGCCGGTGTGTAACCCCTTACCCTCAATTGTGAATGCTTTAGCTAATGTTTTTTGCTTTACCATACTTTCCTGAAATTTATTTTTCGGCTACCAAGACAGCCTCTTTCAAGGATTTAACATCTTTACTGAGTTGAATAATTTCGTCCCGGAGTTTAGGTAAATTTCTGATTATCGTGTAAGTTTTTATTGCATCTTTATAGTTGACAGCCGGAGATGACAACACAATCTGGTTGTCTTTTATCGATTTGGTAACTCCCGACTGTGCGCCAATCTGCACATTGTCACCAATGGTCAGATGACCGGCAAGCCCCACCTGCCCGGCAAGCCTGCAATTTTTTCCGATTTTTGTGGAACCTGCCATTCCCACCATTCCGGCGATAACGGTATTCTCCCCAATTTCGCAATTGTGTGCAATCTGCACCAGATTGTCGATTTTTGCACCCTTTCGGATAATAGTCGGGCTGAAAGTGCCGCAATCGACAGTTGTGTTGGCACCAATTTCCACATCATCTTCGATAATGACATTTCCAATCTGCGGAATTTTTTTGTAGGTTCCGTCATCCTGCGGAGCGAAACCAAAGCCATCGGAACCGATGACGACGCCGGAGTGCAAAATGCAATTGCTCCCAATCACACAGTTGTCATAAATTTTGACACCTGCATAGAGGATGGTGTTGTCGCCGATTGTTACATTATCTCCCACAAAAGCCTGTGGAAAAATTTTCACATTTTCCCCGATTTTAACATTCTGCCCCACAACTGCAAAAACGCCGACATAAATGTCGGCTCCATACTCTGCTGAATCGCTGATAAAACTTGGGTTTTCAATCCCGCTTTTCTTAATTTTGGTTGTTTGTGCATACAAACCGAGAAGCGAAGCAAATGCCTGATAGGCATCGTCCACTTTAATTAATGTGGCTTCAATTTCAGTTTTGGGATGAAAATCCTTATTCACCAAAACAACTGATGCGCGGGTAGTGTATAGGTAATTTTCATATTTCGGATTTGCCAGAAAGGAAAGAGAACCGGGTTCTCCTTCTTCAATTTTCGAAACTTTGAAAACTCTTACATTACTGTTTCCAACTATCTCACCTTTGAGAAAGGAAGCAATGTCTTTTGCCTGAAATTCCATTCATTCATTTTTTTGCGTTGCAAATATAGGTTTAAACTAATAAATGTCCAATTCTTTTGGAAAACAAGCAAAATATTTCCTGACAGTCTTGGTTAAAGCAGAAAGATTTATGTCGGAAGCTGTCTGTAAATCTTTTACTTTCCCGTCTTTTTTCAGGATTTTAATATTCTCTGAATGCCTGTCGTAAGCGCTGTTGGTAATTTCGCCGGTTATCAGAAAATAGTGTGATAAGCCGGTATCTCCGGTAATTTTTTCGGTAATCTGCCGGAGTATCTTCTCTTTAACACTTCCGGACATCGGCTTATCCGTGAGATTCGTCCTGAATAATTTCCTATTTATCAGGTTGCATGCCAGCAGCGAAAGCACCTTATCCGGGTGGTACTGCCACTCTTTAACAGAAGACAAAATATCGTTATCATCTAATATGGCATACCATTCCAATGCTATTTTCCCCTCAATTTCAGCACTTTGTAAAAAATCAAACTCATCATAATCTCTGAGCAGAAAAACCTTCAGTGCCGGAGTGGTAAAAATGGTTTTACCATCTCGCAAAAGTTCCTTTGCGCGCTTTAGTACCTGAACCAGAAGATATTCCGCAGAAATTACCGTTTTGTGTAGGTAAACCTGCCAGTACATGAGCCTCCGTGCAATCAGAAACTTTTCCACGGAGTAGATTCCCTTATAATCCACCGCAAGCTGGTCATTCCACACCGTTAACATTTTAATAATACGGTCTATGCCGACAATCCCTTCTGCAACACCGGTAAAAAAGCTGTCGCGGCTCAGGTAATCCAGACGGTCCATGTCTAACTGGCTCGCCACCAACTGATGCAGAAACTGCTTTTTATATTCATTCCTGAATATTTTAATTGCAAGCTCCAGTTTTCCGCCAAACTGGCGGTTCAGCTCATTCATCATCATCAGTGAGATGGTTTCGTGGGGAATATCCACCATAATATTTTCAAGCACATGCGAAAACGGCGCATGTCCGATGTCGTGCAGCAGAATGGCAATGGTTACGGCTTCCGCTTCTTCTTCGGTAATCTCATGTCCTTTCATTCTCAACACTGAAATTGCCTGACGCATGAGATGGCTCGCACCCAGTGCATGTTCAAAGCGCGAATGATTGGCGCCCGGATAGACCAGAAAGGATAGCCCAAGCTGCTTGATGCGGCGAAGGCGCTGCAGGTAGGGATGCTCAACCAAATCAAAAATCAGCTCGGAGTGGAGATTGATAAATCCGAAAACCGGATCATTGATAATTTTATTCTTATTAAGGTAATAATCTGTCATCTGTATCTTTTATACCGGCATCAAAAGTACAAAAGAAAGTGTGATTTCCGGCTTAACCGCTAAAAGATACAATCAGGGCTGTTTCAGATATTTTTCAAAGAAATCTTCCATCTTCTCCTGGGCAAAACGATTTACCCGTTTGGCAACATCCATTGTATGGGGCCAAAGCGGAAGGCGGTAATAAACGCAGGGAACTCCCAATCGGTCAAGCTCCGTTTTCAGTATATCGGACTGGCTCACCGGAACAAGGCGGTCGGATGTTCCGTGAAGAATCAGGGTTGGCGGCAGTGAGCTTTTCAGATAAGTTACCGGTGAAGCTTCTTTAAACAACTGCGGTTTGTCATCGTAGGAATGACCAAGAAAACCGGTTACCAACGATTGCGTTTGTGCATATTCGGTGGTGAGGTCGGTGGGACCGTAAATATTAACAACTACTTTAATGCGGTGATTTTCAGATGAATTAGCGAGCAATTCATCCTGCTGGGCAGATTCTCCCCAGCCATAGCCTGCAAGCATGGCAAGATGTGCGCCGGCAGAGCCGCCGATTAAGGCAATGCGCTGAGAATCGTAGCCCCAATTATCACCATTTGCAAACAGCCAGCGCACCGCATCATTAACATCTTCCACGGCAGCCGGATAGATACTGTCGCGCTTCAGCCGGTAGGAAAGTGTTGCCGTCATATAGCCCTTTTGTGCAAAGCTCACCAAATAAGAGAGATAATCCGAGCGCTTACCGCCTTTCCAGCCGCCGCCATGAATAAAAACCAAAAGCGGCAAAGCTTTTTTCGCGTTTGCAGGACGGTAAAAATCTATCTGCAACGACTTTCCGTTCACATTTTTATATTCAACATCCTTAATCTCCACAACATTTTGCGGAATTTTAGGCTCCATGTCGATAAGCTGCTCAAGACCAGTACCCAATGCAAGATAGGAAAGTACATCGTAGTGATATCCAACCGGCGGTTTCGAAGGAAACAGCAACCCGATAATCCGGGGTGTGCTCATCATCAGTGCAAAAAGCAGAAAAAGAGCCAACACCCCTTTCAGAATATTTTTCAAAACCGGAGATTTCATAATTTTCTCAACCCTTTTTTCTTAAGCGCTTTAATCAGTTTCTTAGGATGATCCGTCTGAACAATGTTTGCGCCGTGCTTAAGCAGCGATTCCAATGCTTCTTCGGTATTTCCAGCCTGGATAAGTTCATCGGTTTTTCCTAAAGCATTTATCCAGATTCTGGAGTTGTTATTTTTCATCAGCTGCACAACCTCAGCAGTGTAAAACGTCGGGTCGATATGCACCACTGCCGGAGAAAAAACACGAAGTGCAGAGTCAGCCATTTCAAAGGAATACGCCCGCGGCATAATGAGCGCTTCAGGTAACAGGGAAAGCACTTCTTTTAAAGCATCATAATCGTTGTCAAAAAAGAAAACCTGATTTTGCGTACCGGTTCTTTTGATCGCATCCACCACCGGTTTCAGGTTATCGGTTTTGATATCAATATCAATCAAAGCTTTTCCTTTAGCAAGCAGCAGCGCTTCTTCAAAAGTGGCTAACCGCTCGTTAACAAGTTTACCGTTTGGTTTTTTCAGTCTGAATTTCTGAAGCTCTTCCCATGTATAGCTTTCAGGGTCTCCTGTGCCGTTGGTGGTGCGGTCAATTTTCCGGTCGTGGTTCAGAACCACAACGCTGTCCAAAGTAACCTTCACATCAAGCTCAATAATGTCCACACCCGCTTTTATTGCGCTTTTTATTGCAGAAACGGAATTTTCCACATGCCGGGGGTTTCCGGCTGAGCGGTGTCCGGCAACCATCACATAGGTGGAGTTGGAATGGTGAAAAACAGCTAAAAGTCTTGTAAACTGTTTATCCGATTGGAATGAAACCAGGAATATTGAAGTTAAAATCAGTACTGAAATTCGTTTTATTCTGATCATCATTTCTTTATCTTTCAAATATGATTTTTATTCAAAAATTATTTCGTGAAGATTATTCCCCCAACTCCGTCAGCATCTCTTTAATATTCTTATGCAAAATAGGCGCAGTTTCGGGTCCCAACGAATTCACTTCCCCATATTGTGCTTTATCCCTTCCGTAGGCAAAGGGTGCTTTTACATCCCACTGACTTTTGGGAATGATATATCCGATTTCATCATTTGCCAGTCCGATAATGAACTTGTATTTACCGGGCATCATCTCCCGGATTGGCGGTACTTCCACAGGCGCAATTCCAAAATCTGCCCCTTCCGGCGACTCAACACCGCCATTGACAATTTCGGGGTAAATTTCTCCGGGAACGGTAACAATGGAAAGCGGACCTATTTTGACAACTGCCAGCTCCGAGCGCATTTTCATCCACCCGGCTGTGCCGCGATTTAAAATGCCCAATGCGGCGCCCAAACGGAAAATTTTGTTTTTTATGGGCAGCATTACTGTGCGTACTATCAATGAAACAGCTGCATTTTCAATCACTTCCGAAGGATTTCCCATAGCGTCAAGCGCCAGCATGGAGAGCTGGTTCCCTTCGGCTGCCGCTTTTTCAAAAGACGGTTTTTTCAATTCTTCTCCGGTAAAAGGGTCAACAACGCCTAAGCTGGGATGTGTGCACATCAGCCCGCCAACTGCGGCATTTGCAAAGACGGCAACTCCCCCAATTCCCGGTTTCACCAGACTATCTCCATGAAAAACACCTTTTTCCACACCTTCTCTGAAAAAGTGTGGAAAATCCGATGAAACAAGTAAATTCTCACTCCACAGCGTTTCGGGATGGTTTCCCCAGGAGAGCATACTGCCTAAAACTGAGCCGTCTTCCTTACTCATTGCCTTGATAAAACGCAGTCCCGAATCAAAAACTTCCGGTTTGCGGGTATCTTTCACAAGGTGAGCAGCGCCTGACAAATCCTGAGAGATTTCCAAAATTGCCGGTTGAAGATTTTGAACAGCCTGTGTAATAGAGTTCACAGTCTGCTGCTTTACAAACTGCATATATTCGGGATTCACACCGCTTTTCAGCGGTGATTTCCCCCAGATTCCCATCAAATCCGGTCCTTCATGCGTATGCGTCGAAGCGATAATAGTATAGGTCAGTCCCAGCTCATCCGGCAACATTTTCCGGACATCTACCACATCATCGTGCATAAATCCGATAACATCAAGGATTACTATTGCAAGGCGCGTTTTCCCGGCATCTATTACCATTGTTCTTGCCCAGGTGTCATCATGCACGCCGTTAGCCGGCTTGTTGTTGCTGAATCCGGCAATCCAAACCGGATCAAACTTTCCGTTGCCGTTTCCGTCGATATAATAATCGCCATCCTTGGGTTTAAACTTTGAGTCTCCGTTTACATCAACCCAACGGTCAGGCACATCCGGAGTTATGGCAACAGCGGCAAATCCGGCTTTTATTTCCGAAGGCGGGTTATTCAGAATTTTCATATCCGCACTGTAACCGCGATGGCGGTCCTTCATATTGGAAAACCCGCGGAATGAGATTCCTGCAAAAAATATGAGGAAAATCAAACCCATTATTTTAAAGAATTTTTTCATCAGAAAAAGATTTAAAATACTAAAAGATAGATATAAGATTTTGAGTACTGAGTACTGAGTACTGAGTATTGAGACTATGCAGAATCATTTTAAACACTAAGACACAAAGATTTCCCGAGAAGATGCTAAAACAGATACAAGACTATGATTATCAAGCATTAAGATTGTGCAAAATCGCTCCTTAAAACTACAAAGAACTTATTACAATTATCAATTATCCACTCGTATATTGGATATCCACTACATCTCCATCAAGCACAAAACTATCTGCGAAAATCTAAAATAAAAATCAGCGAGAAAAAATAGACACAGTGTACATCATAACTTAATCTCAACTTAATCTCAACCTAANNAACCTAATCTCAACCTAATCTCAACTTAATCTCTATCTTACCCGACGTTGTCAGGTGCTTCGCACGCTAACAAGTCTAGTCTGCTTCCTACTTCTTCTCAAACTTTTCCATCACTTCACGCCACGTTGTGAGAATAATATCGTTCTTTTTGAAATAATCTATCACTTCCGGGTCGGCAAACATTTGCGCTTCCCAAACCCGCTGCTGCCAGGAGTTGGTGATAGTTTTCACGTTTTCGGTTTCAAAAGAGGGGTGAAAAATTATTTCGGTCAAACCGGGTTCTATCGAATCAACTAATTTAAAGAAATTCGATTTGACTTCTTCATAAGTTTTCCCTTTGGGAACACTTCCGAAATTATCGAGGCGCGGCAGATTATAATTATTCAGAATTTCAAGTGTCTGCTCATTCACGGGATAACCCTCCGCTTTATAAAATGCCGCCACTTTCGGATTGGAAAGGTCAATGGCGTTAGCCGGAATTTTATACTCTTCGGCAACTTTCAGGAAAACTTCTAAAAATCCGGGCGAGCCGTAGAGCGTACCCATGTGCGTATCAATGTGCGTGGGATTGTATCCCAATGCGAGCATTGCATCAATTTGAGCCCTGATTTCGGTTTCAACTTCCTGCGGTGAAGCATTCATTACCACTTCCATAACACTGCGCCACATCTTCCCTTCGGGATCGATAAGACCGGGCACTTTTTCGGCTTCGGCAAGCGGCGCCCATCGCCAGGTTTTCCACTCGCTGGTGAGCGTAAGATGCACGCCCACATCAGCCTTGGAAACTTTTTTTGCCCACTCCACAAAAGGCACGGCATCTACACACGGCATCATCACCGCACCGGACAAAATGAAATCATTTTCAATATAATATTTTCCTGCATCGTTGGCTTCTTCGCTCATTCCCATATCATCCATGTGCAGAAGGAGCACTTTTTTATCCTTGGGAAATCCCAGCTTTTCGCCGTTGGTTTCACCACTGCTTTGCGCTTTTACCCATTCCGGCAGGAAGGAAACATGCCGGATTGACTTTCCTTCGGGCGTATGGTAGGAATAAGTAATGTGTACCAATCCGTCACGAGACTGAATTGCAGAGGGATAAGAGTAGCTCCCCTTCCCTTTTGGTGAATATTCCAGATACCTTTTCCACTTCCATGTTTTCCCTTCATCATCAGAAAGCGAAACGGCAAGACGGTTCCTGCCCTCCTCCAGATCATTGTAAACCATGAGCCAATTTCCGTTATTCAGGGAGATGGCATCCACGCTGACTCCGGCGTTGGGAATGTCCGTTTTTACGGCAGCGCTCCAGCTTTCGCCGTTATCTTCCGAACGGCTGAAAAACATTCTTGAAGGATTGTCGCCTTCATCGCGCATATAGGCAACCACCGATCCGTTTTTTTTCTGAATGAGCGCCGGTTGCGTGTTTCCCCACCCCACAATGGGCAAGCTCGGTTTCCAGCTGTCTCCGTCATCATCGGAAATTGCCACAAGCGAGAGGTTGTATCCGTCTGAATAGAGCGGAAGCAAAAGTCTGCCATTTTTGAGCCTGAGCGGGTGAATCCGCCCCATCCAGCCTGTTTCCCGCTTCACCGGGTCTTTGGCGGCTTCCAGAATCATCTCATAAAAAGGGGGTGCATATTCAGCCCATCCGGGTTCGGGCAAATCCAATTCACGGTAACCCTTTTTAACCGCTTCATAAAACTCTTCCCCGGGTTTCAGCAAAATAACATCCTGCCACTCCCATTTTGGCGGACCGTCAGCAAGATAATCAGTTGAAACACGGGTTTTCAGCAATGATGTTTCCCAGCGGTTGGCAACCACCACAATCCAGACAAGGTGCAGGCGCTCTTTTCCATCCAAAAACAGAACCGGATTGCAATCGGGATTGTCAGGTGTATCCGCCATCACAAAAGGATTACTCCACTTGTTCTGTCCTTTTTTCAGTCGGGCGCCCATTACTGCCACATCGTTGGCAGTGCGCTCTCCCGAGCCTTCAAACCAGCAGGTCAGCAAATCGCCGTTGGGCAGCTCCACAACAGAGCTGCTGTGAACATGTTTTTCCTGCTGCGGAAAAATAAGTTCCGACTGAAATGAAGAACCGCTGTTTTTCTGGCTATTGGAAATGAGAGGCATAAGCAGGAAAAATCCTGTCAAAAATCTAATGAAAGAAGCAGAAATAAAATTTATGAAAAATATTCGATGCATCAATTTTGGTTTTTTCTATTAAAATTCCAATCCTATTTATCAGGCCATTTCCCGTCCTGCATGGGTTTCAGCTCAAGTTTACCGGGATCGACAACCACATGCTTGATTGTTTTGCGATTCCATGTATAGGTAATATGTACCATTCCGTTCTGTGCCTGAATAACGGCAGGATAGGAATATTCACCATCGCGGTTGGAATCGTTTTCCAATAAAACAGCAGCCTGCCAGTTTAAGCCGTCTTCCGAAACAGCCACATTGAGAATATTCCGGTCTCCCCAGGTTTTTTCGGGATCAATGTGATTGTAAACCAAAAGATGCCGCCCATCCTGAAGAGTTACGGCATCGGTGCCCGAGTTGGGATTGGGCAGATCGATTGGCTCTAACTTGCTCCATGACCTGCCGTTGTCAGTTGACCATGCGGAGAGAATTCTTTTATTTTTGCTGCGGCATAAAATCTGAAGTTTCCCGCCGGGATGCTTCAAAATACTGGGCTGAATTGCCGAAGATTCTTTACCATCATTGATAGGTTCGGTGCGCTCCCATGTTTTTCCTCTGTCGGGAGTGAATTCCATATAAACCTGCCAGCCGTCAAACTCTGAGCTTGTAGGGCAAATCAGGTCGCCATTGGAAAGCAGTTCCGGCTTATTTTTCACGGGTCCGACAATCTCTTCGGGCAACCGCATCCGGGGCGACCAGGTTTTTCCGTTATCCTGAGAAACAATCAGTTGTCCCCACCATTTTTCCGGGTCGGGACCGTCTTTATAAAAAAGAAACAGCTCGTCACCATAGTTAAAAAGCACCGGATTCCATGTGGGGTACCGCAGATTGGTGTGCTGCACACCGTCTGCCACTTCTACGGGTGCCGACCAGCTTCCGTCAAGAAAACGGCTGAACCAGATTCCCACATCGGGATTTTTTTCGTGTGTTCCCCCGAACCATGCCGCTGCCAGACCTCCATCAATTTCTTCAATAGTGGAAGCGTGGCAGCTGGGAAAAGAAACATCGCCCGTTTTGTAGATAAATTCGGATTTTACGATAGCCCGCTGCCCGCCATAAGGCTTCACACCAAAAAGGCAGCTGGTTACAAACATGCTCAAAACGACAACAATTATTCTCATTTTCAATATTTTAAAACTTTTATATTTAACCCTTGCCGAAAAAAATTTCTAAAATTTTTACTTTTCAAAAAAACTCATTCTGAAATCCCAAGTTAATCATTTATTTGTTCCTGTAAAAGAATTTCAGGCTGATAAAACCACCCAAAAAGATCATCGTAGTTCCAAACACAATGGTCAGATAGTTATGAAACGGACTTCTGAACGCTATCATGTTTTCGCTATTAAAATATATCGGACTGAGACTCATCCATATAATGAGAATTACACCGGCAATCAAACCAACTGCGGCATCAATCCGGCGGACTTTCTTTGAAATGAAAGCCAGAAGGAACAATCCTAACATTCCGCCGCTAAAAATAGAAGCCAGCGACCACCATGTTTCAAGGACGCTTTCAACGCCAACTAATGAAAGTGCGATAACTATTCCCAAAGCGCCAATAATTCCGGATGAAGTGTATAACACTTTCATGGAAGTGCGTTCATTCGCATTTTTATTGAAATATCTTTTGTAATAGTCGGTTAAAACGATGGTTGCCGTGCTGTTCAGACTGGTTGCTATGGTGCTCATTCCGGCAGCAAAAATGGCTGCAATCAGCAGTCCGGTTAATCCGGTCGGAAGTCCGTGAACGATAAAATGTGGAAAAACCTTGTCGCCCACTCCCGGCTGGTGAAGCTCTGCGGGCAAAAGTTCAGGCTGCGCCGTATAGTAGGAATAGAGCGCTGTTCCGATATAAAAGAAAACTACCGAAACCGGCACGTAAAGCATGGCACCAAACATGGTTGATGCTTTTGCTTTTTTGTCGGTGCTGGTAACCATATAGCGCTGCACATAATTCTGGTCTATACCGTAATTTTGCAGATTGATGAACAAGCCGTAAATGAGCACTACCCAAAAAGTGGAATCCCTGAGGCTGGTGCCAAAACTTCCCAGGCTAAATTTATTGTTTGCCACAGCAATTTCAAAAAGCTGCGAAGGACCTTCCGGCATGGAAAAAGTAAGAACAAGCGCAGAAATCACTGCACCCACAATAAGAATAATCCCCTGAATGGCATCCGTCCAGACAACCGCCTGAATGCCGCCCAACATGGAATAGAGCGCAACGGCAATTCCGGTAACCACAATAATGGTTTTAACGTTAAACCCAAACAGCGCATTGATGGGCAGTGCCAGCAGCAGCAAAATTGCGCCGGTACGCATGAGCTGCGTAAGCAGGTAGCAAGCCGATGCATAAAGACGTGCCCAGGTGCCAAAACGTGTTTCCAGAAAATTATAAGCCGAAATGCTGCCAATACTGCGGTAAAGCGGAACAAAAAACTTCACTGCCAGAATGGAAGCAAATGGAATGGAAAAGCTGAAAACCAATGCATTCCAGTTGGATGTATATGCGTTTCCGGGCAGTCCGAGAAAGCTGATACTGCTTACGAACGTGGCAAAAATGGACATACCAACCACCCAGGCAGGCATATTTCCCCCGCCGGCAGTAAACTGACTGGTAGTTCTATTTTTAAAAAAGAAGCTTGCGCCAAAAAGTACGTTTCCAAAAGTAATAAGGACAAAGACAATCAGGTCAAACCAATGTAACTGCATAATTTTTTTACTTTAAATTCAGGCAAATGAATATTTATCCATCATTTCTTTAATTTCTTCCACATAATTTTTGAAAAGGTCGCGCTCGGCTCCTTCAAACTGCTGCATGGGATATGCAACGTAGTCATTGCAAATATCCATGGCTGCAAGGGCGCTTTTGGTACCTTTGATATAGCGTGATGAGTTGTTGCCGACATTGTAAATTGTTTTATAAATTTTCATCACAATTTTACTCAAAAAAGTGATTTTATCATAATCCCTGTTCTGTGATGCCTGATAAAGTTCCACAAAAAGTCGGGGGAACATGTTGGCTCCACCGGCAACGGCTCCATGTCCGCCCTGCAAAATAGTTTCCGGAAGATAAATCTCCGTTCCGGCAATCACCGAAAAGTCAGGATAATCTTTAAATGCGTCTATCAGTGAAAGCAGATAAACCATGTCCCCGGAGCTGTCTTTAATTCCCAATGCGCCTAACTCCCTGATGTGCCTGACCGTATCTATGTCAAAATGCACTTTTGTATGCGAAGGCATATTGTATAACAAAAAGGGAAGGGGAAGACGCGGGACCAGATTGTCAAAATAGCGTTTCACTTCGCACTGAGACATAGGAAAATAGTAGGGAGCTGCCACCACAACCGACTGAACGCCGGCATCCTTGCAAAACTGAGCCATTTCAACCGAATATTCGGGTGATGTGTCAGTTATTCCAACCATCAGCGGCACGCGGTTATTTACTATTTTACAGGATTTTGTTATCAGTTCTTTACGCAATTCATAGCGAAAACTTGTTACTTCTCCGGTTGTTCCTAACAAAAATATTCCGTGCACACCGCCATCAATCATGTGATTAATTAAATTTTCAAGTCCGCGATCATCCAGTTCATTATCGCTTCTGAGCGGAGTCACCATCGGAGGAATTATACCACGAATCGGGAGTTCCATCATTTTTAAAGTTTTTATGTAATTATTTATAATTTGAATTATTCATATTTAAAGTTTACAAAAGAAAGCAATACCCTAAAAATATGATTATTGTAAATTGTTAGATTTACATTGAATTTTGACTATTCATTCAAAAAAATGATTTATATTTACCGTTTTTGGTTAAAATAGAATAACATGAGATTCGTTTACGAAAAAATTGACGTATCGCACCAGCATTCGTTCATCACCCGCCGGCTAAAAATGGACCCGGCTTCAGACAAAATCCATTTACACAAAAATTTTGAGCTGAATTTCATCACTTCCGGTTCCGGGCGCCGCATTGTGGGAAATCATATTTCGAGCTATACCAAAGGCGATCTTGTGCTTCTTGGTCCCAATATTTCCCACTCGTGGGAAGTTATTGAACCCGATTATGACGGGCACGGTGAGTGCATCGTCACCCATTTTTACGAAAACATCATCAGCTCCGATTTTTTCAACATTCCCGAACTTTCTGAAGTGGTAAACCTGCTCGAAGAATCCGGCAGCGGAATTCTTTTTAAGGGAGCCAAAGTGAAAAAGGTCGGCGATTCGCTGAAAAAAATGGTTTATATGAAAGGGCTTGAACGGTATATTGAGTTGCTGAAAGTATTCAGTCTGCTGCTTCAGTTTGAAGAGCGGGAATTTCTGGCGCTGCCATCTTCGCTGCCCGGAACCTACCAGAAGGACAGGGAAAAAATTGACAAAATTTACGAATATGTGTTTCAACATATTCAGGATGGAATCAATCTGGTGGACGCCGCCAAAATTATTCATATGGAACCCAGCTCATTCTGCAGATATTTCAAGAAAAAAACCAACCAGACTTTTATGGATTATGTCAAAAACGTCCGAATTGGAATTGCCGCAAGGCTTTTAGCCGAAACCGATAAGCAGATCACCCAGATTTGCTACGAATGCGGGTATAACAATCTTGCCAATTTCAATCACTATTTCAAAAAGGTGATGAAAAAAACACCATCCGAATACCGGAAGGCGTTTCATAAATAAATTTATATTTTAAAAAGGCAGCATAATCTAATTTGGCATAAAACAAAATTTTATAAGTTTACCCCCATTGTATTAAATATGGTAAATTTTTAATTTTTTCTTATGCAGATACTCAGAAATATCTATCAGACCGGAGGCGATTTAAACGGCGTAACCTTTGATTTACAGGGCGCTTTGTGGAATGACGGCAACTCCTACATACTTGAGACGAAAGATGGACTGATTATGTTTGATTGTGGTTGCGGCGATACCATGGATCAGATTTTCCGAAATATGGAATACTGGGGTTTAAATCCGGATGATATCAAATACTGCCTGCTCACCCATCCCCATTATGACCATACCGGCGGCGGACACATTCTGAAAAAACGCGGCGTTCAGTTCATTTCCGTTCAGGAGACAGCCGACGCAGTTTCATCCGGTGACGAACGCTGCGCCGGGTATCTCTATCATAAAAAATTCACTCCTTTTACTGTTGACCAAATTGTTGCCGACGGCGAAACCATAAACGTTCTCGGAATTGACATAGAAGTGGGAAAATATCCCGGGCACTCTATGGGCTGTACCGCTTTCTCTTTCACACACGAAAGCAAGAACATAGTGGTCAGCGGCGATATTATCGGCACACTGCTTGCCGGCGATTTCGGCTGGGACGGCTCTTTCGACTTTGACAAAAAAATCTATACCGAATCCCTCCGTCGTTTTGCAAAACTCGACCCCGATATCATGCTTCCGGGACACGGAATGATCTATTTTCACAAACCGCAATGGCGGGTTGAAGAAGCTTACAACAGCGCACTCATTCAGTGGAGATAGTCAGCCGCAGCTAATTTCTCTCATAAAAGAGCGCAGAAGCAGGAAGCAACATTTCCGGCTGATTCAGACTGGTATAGCTGATTTCAACTTTTTTGCTGCCGGTGTGCTGAAAGTATAAAACTTTCAGTTCGTGAAATCCTTTATCTAACGCCAGCAGAGCGTCTTTCTTGATTAACCCGTGCTTTCCGTCATTGTCAATGACTAATTTACCGTCAATAAACAGCTGCGAGCCATCGTCGCTGAATGCAAAAAAGCGATACATTCCGGTTTCCGGTATTTCTATCAGTCCATTAAACTCCACCCCAAAATAGTTGTCCGTGTCAGCCATATCCAATGAAAAATTCGCCACCTCTCCCTCTTTTTTGGGTTGAAGCGATGCATAATCGGCAACACTTGAGAAATTTCCTTCGTAATATCTGTATTTCAATCCGCGTTCGCGATTTTCAATATTTTTGGCAGGCAGATATTGCTGATTCTCATCGGTTAAAAAAGAGTAACCAAACGGAAAGTTATAGTGCAGCGAAGTGCCTTCCAGCGTTCTGATCCAGGTATTGAAACCATATTTGCCTTCCTCCAGTTCGATGATACGCGAACCCTTCATGTCTCCGTAACCACCATAACCGGAGCTTTGCCCGTAGGCTAACGCAATTCCGTTATAAATCCCGATGAAATTGTTGTTGTGATCATGCCCCACAAAAGTTCCCATAACATCCTGCATCTCCCACATGGAAGCAAACATGCCGGTATTGATTTCAGGGGAACATATTCTTTCATCGCTCTCGCCGATGGTGGTTGGTTTTCCGACCACCTCATAATATTCGGGCAGCGGAATGTGAAAAAATGCAAGCGCCGGATAGGGCTTTCCGCCGTTCTTTGCCGTATATTTTTGACTTTGCTCCCTGTACCAGGCAACCTGATCGAATTTAATCCAATCGTAATCACTCACCGTTTTATCCGGCGCGTAGGAGTTGGAATCCAGGAAATAGAGCAATGCTTTAACTTCATCAGAATCAGCCGACTGAAGTGTGATGATATAATTTCCCTCGCCGGAAATTTCTTCGGGACCAATCTCCCCGATAAAGCCGGGTTTGTTGGCAAGAAATTCATAGATTTGCTCGTGAGTCCACTCCGATTCATGGTCGTGATTTCCCATGGTTACGGCAAAATTTACACCCGCATCCGTAAAAAAGGAGATAACACGCTCCCATCCGCCGATTGCCGGATAATTCACAACATCGCCTGAAAGAACCGCCAGATCGGGCTTTTCAACTTCCAAGATATACCGGATTACCTCCTCACTTTTAGCGCACTGCTCTTCATTTTCATTTCGCCAGTGAATATCGGTAAACTGGGCAATTTTAAACTTTTTGTCTTTGTTGAACTTTAATGCCAGCTCTGCCTGCGGAGCATTTTCCTGCTTCTGCACAGGGGCATTGCAGGCGCTCATAAACAGTAAAAGAAACACAACTAAAAACCAATTTCTGAAAAATAATCTCTTCATAATTTTAAATATTTACTCTTTAACTTAACCAGATAATTATCAAAATTGTAACTGCCGAGAGCACGCTAATGTGCAGCCGCCAGTCAGACCAGCCTTCAAATTTTGCAATTCCGCCGGAATAGTTGATTGTTGTTTTTGCTAATTTTTCCGGAGCTGTTTTGGGTGTGAATGCCGAAACTATAAACAGAACTCCCGTGATGAGAATTTCAGCCCACAAGCCACGAAAACCGAAATTCAGCGTGTATTTATAATGCAGAAACGGGAAAACGGCTTTTCCGGTTTCGGCTCCCATAAACTGGTCAACCACGAAGATTGTTGCTAAAATTACGCCAACCACAACCGAGGCAACAGCTCCCTTAAATGTTACCTTTTTGCTTACAATTCCGAAGAAAATAGCCGGAAAAACCGGAATAACCAGATAGGCTGAAATGGTTTGCAGATATTTATACAGTCCTTCATCGTTTTTATAAACCAGATAAGCCGCACCGATACCCAAAAGAATAACCACAAAAATCACTATTCTGCCGATAAAAACCTGTCTTTTTTCTGATGTTTTGGGACGTATTTCCACCACAAAATCGCGCACAACCAGCGTAGAAACCGAGTTTAGAACCGCTATCAATGAAGAAATTAGCGCCGCAAGCAGGGATGCCAGCACGAGTCCACGCACGCCCGTTGGCAGAAGCTGATTCAGCAGTACAATGAAAGTTTGCTTGGTTTCGTCGCCTTCCATGCCGGGGAAAAGGGCAAAGGCGATTACTCCGGGCAGAGCAAAAATGAAAATGGGGAACAGTTTGAGCAAAGTTGCAAACATGGCTCCCCACCTTGCCTGATGCAGGTTTGGCGCTGCCAGCGCCCGCTGAACGTTCACCTGATCAATGCCCCAGTAAAAAATTCCGGCATAAAAAGCGGTGGCAAGAATTCCCCAGAAAGGATAAACCGGGTCTTCCACCGGCTTCATAATTGTCATCGCTTCAGGAACTTTTTCCATCAGACCGCTCCAGCCGCCCACTTTATCGAGACCGATAAAAAGCATGATGGAACAGCCCACAATCATAATTATGGTCTGAATGGCATCTGTGTAAGCTACCGCGGTAAAACCGCCGATGATGGTGAACAGCGCCACAACAATTCCGATATAAAAAACGGTGGTCATCACGCTCCAGCCCATCAGGCTGTTCAGCACCAGTGCCCCGGCAAAAAGCGTGAAAGCTAATTTGGTCATTATGCTAATCACCAGCATCAGTCCGGAAAAGAAAATACGTGCTTTTCGGTTGTAACGAATTTCCAAAAATTCGGGAATCGTAAAAATCTTGTTTTTGATATAGTGCGGAAACAGAATGGCACATGCAAAACCAAGTGTAATGGCAGTGGTCAGTTCCACCGTTCCGGCAGAAAGCCCGTAACGGTAGGCATCACCCGAAAGCCCCACCAGATGTTCTGCTCCGATATTGGTTGCAAAAAGCGAAGCGCCAATAACGGGCCATTTTATTGCTCTTCCGCCAAGGAAAAAATTGGAACTGTCTTTGCCTGCTCTGCGGCTGTATGCCATATAAAGCCCGACACCCAAACTGCCCAACAGTACCGTAATACCTACTATCCAGTCAAGTCCGTGCAATGAAATACTCATTGATTCTGATTTTATTGGTTATTTTTTACTGACTATCGATTATCTGTTCTAACCGACTGATGCTTTGCACCATAGCTCTCACAGTGTGATAATTGATTTTCCAGGAGTGGCTCATATGTGTCCAGATGGGTTCCCCTTTTCGGGTGAGCAGCGGATACCACTCCCCGACCCCCTTGTTAATCACTTTATCAAAAACAAAACGATGCACATTTTTATAGGCATCAAAATACTTTTCGTCACCTAACAAAATGACGGCATCAAGCAATCCGATTAAAACTTCTGCCTGTTGCCAGAACTCTTTTTCACGATCATAAACACCGCCGGAATGGGGTCCCTCCACGAAAACACCACCATATTCGTAATCAATGCCATTATCAATGGTGTGATCATAGATGATACGAAACAAACCGGAATATTCTTCGGGGCTAACTTTCAGAATTTCCAGCGCATGGTTCAATAGCCAGGCAAATTCGGCGTTGTGCCCATAGCAGGTGTTGTCGGTTGCATTTCCTTTTTGTCCATCTTCCGAAAACCGGTCCCAGCCCCAGATAATGTCAAATTTAATCTGCGGCGCAACAGACCAGTCCTTGTAAAACTGCGGAATTCCGGTTTTATATTCGGGATGAATAATCCGGTTAAGCAGCAGGTCAATAATTTCAAGCAACTTACGCCGATGCACCTCTTTTCCGGTGCTTTCGTAAAGCGTGGTAAATGCTTCCATCAGGTGCATGTGCACATCCAACGTTTTCCGGTCGCCGCCCTGACTTCCGGGTCCGCACAGCGTCCAGTCGCGCTGAAACATTTCCCAGTAACCGCCATACATGGTGTCTGCGCAATACTCCTGAAGCAGCCGGAACACTTTTTCGGCATACTCAATGCCCCGCCGGTCGCCGGTTGCCAGCGTATATTCGCTCAGTGAATAGATGGCGAAACTGTGCCCGTAAATGATTTTTTTATCGATTTCCAAATTCCCTTTTCTGTCCACCATCCAGAAAAAGCCGCCATGTTCATTATCCCACATTTTATCTAACAGAAAATCAACGCCGTGCGCAGCCATTTCGGCAAGTTCCCCGTTGCCATATCCGGCGCGGTGAGCCGACGACAGCGTATAAAGAGAGCGGGTTTGCGCAATCAGCGACTTTTCATCTTCGCCGGTGTCATTTCCATTTTCATCAAAATGAGTGAGATAGCCCCCGTTTTCCTTATCAATCATCCGGGTTGTCCAAAATGGCAAAAGCTCATTCACCAGATGAGCTTGGGCTTCGTTTTTTAGTTGAACCAGTTCTTCTTTTTTCATTTTTTGAATTCGTTTAAATTTGAAAAAGAGCCTTTTACATCTTTTTAAAAAGTTTTAAAAACAGTTAACCGCACTGAAGTTTCTGATAAATTGCCAGCAGAAAATCACGGTTATCCGCTGTCAGATAGTGCATTTCGCCGCCCATACGGTAAAAAGTCTTACAATAGCGCATGTAATACGCCGGATTATCTGCCGGCGGCTCACCATCCTTGTCCCAGTCCCAGTCCGATTCAGACAGATCCACCACTAAGATATAGTGGTTTTTTATCAGGTCATTTTCCTGAATTTTCAGGTTCTGCGACATGGAGAGCGATTTCTCAAAAATCATGGGCGACATCACCGCCGACCCCACCGACATATAAACTCCGTCCTCAAGATTGCTGACACTTTTGGCATAATAGAGAAAATCGGTCTCCGCCGCGCGTCCGATTGAAGCGCCGTGGTTCATGGGGTGCGTATATATAATGTCATGCCCAAACATGGGATGCCCGGTGAACGGAACACCCAAAGCGTATGCGTTTCCCTGCACCGAATAGGCTTTATAGGGATGCGGAATCTCCATAAATCCGGGCGAGAGATTGAAGTGTCTGATCACTCCGGCAAGGTCGATTGCAGCAGCAGCTTTTGACGGTTCCGACTCTATTTTCTCCCTTGCAAAGTTGTATAAAAATGCTGTTTCGGGAATATCTAATCCTTCGCGGTGAACCATTTTTCCTACCGATTCGCCATATCCCAATCCTTCAAAAGCGCCAACCACCAGCGCCAGATTGATGTAAAAACCGGTGTCGTCCCAGATTCCAAATTGCCCTAATCTCACATTTTCGCGCACATCTTCACTCGATTTCCCCTGAAATGCAAACTCCCAGTCGTGGATGATGCCGGCGCCGTTTGTAGCCAGATGAGTAACCCAGCCTTCACGAATAAGCGCAATGAGCGTTGGACCCATTCCGTTTTTGATGGTATGGGCGCCAAACGTCAGCATCACCGAACTTCCCTTTTGGTGCGCAGTTTTGATGCGCCCGGCGGTTTGGTCAATCAGCCGTGCTCCATTTTCCGAAAGCTTTTGCGGAGAATGAGTTACCAGAACATGGTCACGCTCGATGTAAACCTTGTTTTTCCGGTCTTCCAACCGTTTTACGTCAAGTTTATCGCGGTCAAATTTTGGATAAGCCATGCGTTATTCTTGAATATTTAACAATTTAAGCAGTTGGGGCAGTTGCGAAAAATCGGGGACAATTACGTCAGCCCCGGCTTTGATGAGCCTTGAACGCTTGCTCTCATTCAGGCTGTGGCGTTTCATCTCATCGCTGGCAATTCCGATGGTTGCACCTCCCCGTTTGCGTGTTTCGCGAATCTCCACAGGACCATCGCCAAAGGTTGCCAACTGCGAAGTGTTAGATTCACCAATGGTATCAAGAATCCTGTCAATTACTATCTTTTTTGCCTCTTTGTTTACATCACCCACAGCACCGTGAATTCCACCCTTAAACAGGTGTTCATAACCCAGAATCCGGGCTTCATTCTTCACATCTTCCTCGTCCGTGCCGCTTGCCAGATAAAGGGTAACTCCCGCATTGTACAGCTTTTCAAGAAGCTGAACCGCATTTTTCATGGTGTAATCCTCCACACTCAATTCGCCTCGCGTCAGTTTGGCTTCGCGTACCCTGACCATTTCCAGCAGCTCCTGATTGTAAATCTCCTTATATCCGAATTCGTCAAGAATCCGGTCTTCGGGCACCAGTCCAAATTCCTTCACTAACTCAACTAATCCCTGCATTTGCACAAGTGTCTGAATGCCTGTTGTTTTATCCACAAATTCCACAACATGCTCGTGCACTTTATGGTATAATGATTCATCGGCATCCCGGTAGCGATCACCCAAAATTGCCTTCATCATCATGGGTATCATAATCTGCTCCCAGCCTTCGCGCAGGGTTGAAATGGTTCCGTCGTGATCGAAAATCGCGTGTTTAATCTGCAATGGTTCGCTCCACTCTTTTATAATTTCAATTTCGGTATTATCCAGAAAGTTGGCGCGTCTTGCATCTTCGGCAAGTTCCACATTGTAAATCAAATCGGGGTCGGTACCAATCTCCATAATCTCTTCGGGAGATGCCGTTCCGGTCTGAAAGAGTTTCTGAACGGTAACCCCTGCAACGTAGGAGCCGATTTCAGCGGCTGTGTGCAGGCAATACCCGGCTGCAAGAGTTGCAGCAGCTCCGGCAAGATAGCTGTCGCCGGCGCCCACCGTATCCACTCTTGCCAAAATCATCAGCCCGTGAATCTCGGACACACCGTTTTCGTCAACCACCAGCGAACCACGGGAACCACGGGTAACAAAAAGCGGTTTTCCAAACTTTTTGTAAAGCGAAAGCGCCGCCTCCTTCGCTTCCGAATAAAGCACCACGTCATCGTGCTCCTTCTCCAGCCCGATAAGTCTGGCAGCTTCCAGATCGTTCATTTTCCGCCAGGAGCCGTCATAAACTTCATTGTAATTTCTGCTGTCGGTTATAAAAATTTTATCAGGAAAACGCTGAATCACCTCCACTAATTTTTTCCGAAAATAGGGCGTATGAATTCCCGACATCACCTGTTGGTTAATGATAACCACATCAATACCGGGTATTTCGTCTGCCAGCAAACCGATAAGCCGGTCGGCTGTTTCCGGAGAAAGTTCATTGAAATTGCCGAAATCGATACGTCCCTGCTCCACGTTGTCCACATAAGGTTTTGTGTAAACGTGCGTTGACCACTCCTCTTCCTGAGTTATCAGATTTTTGGGATTAATTCCGTTTTCCTGCATGATTTTCACCATCTCAAACCCAAACGGATCGGTTCCGATGACGCCGAAAGCCCGTACATCCTTTACACCCATTGCGGCAAGATTGTTCGTTACGTTTCCGGCGCCGCCCAATGAATATTGCTGTACTCTTACGGGGCGGGTAAACTGCCCGGTTTCCACGGAAACTTCACTTTTCGATTCGTCGATAAACCAGTAGGCATCCAGACAAAAATCACCTACCACGATAACTTTTGCAGAGTTTACGTCCTCTAATATCTTTTTTAATTTCTCTTTTTCCATTTTTATTTTTAAGAATTTATATTAATTACTATTTATCTGACATTGAAGGCGGTGCGTCTTCGGGAGTAATGCCCCAGTTTTTATTGGGCTGCTCTCCCATTTTGAAAGTGAGCGTTGCGCCACTGTTAATCACACTGTGGTCAAACCAGGTTTGACTGAGTTCTTCCCCGTTGAGGGCAACCGACTGAATATATTTGTTTATTTGCGAATTTTCCTGAGTTTCGATAACCAGTTTGTCCGCATTGTAAAAGTTTTTATCCAAATGAAGAATTGCCTTGCTGAAGAGCGGACTTCCCAAAACATAGACATTCTGCCCGGGAGCAACGGGGTAAAATCCCATGGCGCTCAGCACATACCATGCGGACATTTGTCCCATATCCTCATTTCCGCACAATCCGTCGGGACCGTCGTGATATAACTCATCAATCACCTGACGCGCCAAACGCTGTGTTTCCCACGGCATTCCGGCATAATTAAACAGATAGAGCGTGTGGTGGCTCGGTTCGTTCCCGTGGGCATACTGCCCGATCATTCCGGTGATATCCGAAACTGTTTCCTCCACATCGGAACTGATGGTAAAAAGGGAATCTAATTTGGAGACAAATCGGGTTTTGCCGCCTTCCAGTTCAATCAATCCCGCAACATCATGAGGAACAAACCAGGTATATTGCCATGCGTTGGCTTCGGTGTAGTGTCTTTCGTCGCCATGCCCCACAAAGGTCGGATTGAAAGGAGAAAGCCACATGCCTTTATCGTCTTTCGGGCGTGCAAATCCTGTGGAAATGTCAATCACATTTTTATAGGAAGTTGCTCTTTTTGAAAAATATTCATAATCTTCGGTTTTTCCGAGCGCACGGGCAAATTCAGCCATGCACCAGTCGTTGTATGCATATTCCAGTGTCCGCGAAACCGATTCCCGCAACTTATTGTAGGGAATATACCCATATTCCATGTAATATTCCAATCCGGGTCTGCCCCGCGATGGATGGTCTGCCGGCGGAATCTCCATGGCATTCTTTTTCACTGCTTCATAAGCTTTTTCCACATCAAAATCGTTAATTCCCTTTCTGTAAGCATCTAAAATTGCCGAAACAGGATGGTCGCCAATCATGTCGTTGGTGTAGCTGTTTCCAAATTGCTGCGGCGTGGGCAGCCAGCCTCCCTGGTCATATTGAGCCAGCATGGATTTTACAGAATTCAGGCTTCGTTGCGGGTCAACAAGGGTAAGCAGCGGCATTTGCGCACGATGGGTATCCCACAGTGAAAAATCGCTCAGATAGGTGAATCCGTCGGCGGTGTGCACCTGATTGTCCAATCCCACATATTTGCCGTCCACATCGCTGAAAGTTGCCGGAAACAGAAGTGAATGATAAAGGGCAGTGTAGAAAGTGTTCATTTTTTCCTGCTTGATTATCGGCGAATAGCTGTCGGGAAGCTCCACTTCAATCCGGCTTAAAACAGCGTTCCACTTTTCTTCCGCACGGTTTTTCACTTCGTCGAAATTCCAGCCCGGGATTTCGGTTTCCACATTCAGTCGCGCCTGCTCAATACTGGTATAGGAGATGCCCACTTTCACTTCAATCACCTCATTTTCAGTGGTAGTATATTCTACATAAGCACCGGTATAAAGTCCGGAATCCTCTTTTGAACCGGGTTTGATATTCTCATCGCTCCAGGTTCCGGATGCCCGAAATGGTTTGCTGAACCGAGCACAGAAATAGACGTTTTTGTGTTTCACAAAACCGTGGGAAGCGCGGTGCCCGACAATTTCCGTATCACTGACAATCTGCACTTCGCTGCCTCTGCGGTAATTCTCACGAATTCCATGTCCGGCATCAACAATAATATGAGCTGCTTCCGATGCCGGAAAGGTGTAGCGGTGAAATCCCGCTCTTTCGGTCAGCGTCAGCTCCGCATTGATATCGTAATCCCTCAGTTTTACGGTGTAATATCCGGGTGAAGCGTACTCTTCGCCGTGAGAAAAGCGCGAGCGATAACCTTCATCCGGGTTTTCCTTGCTTCCGGGAATAACTTTCACCTCGCCCACAGCGGGCATCAGCAAAACATCGCCCCAGTCGCCTGCACCCATTCCGCTGCGGTGCGTATGGCTGAATCCGATCAGCGAATTGTCGCTGTAATGATAGCCTGAACTCCAGTCCCACCCTTCGGTTCCGGTATCGGGGCTCAGCTGAACCATCCCGCCGGGAAGCGTTGCACCGGGAAAAGTGTGCCCATGAAAATCGGTTCCTACAATGGGATTCACAAAATCCGTGTAGCGAACCGGCTCCGCTTCTTTTTGCGTCTGACAGGCTATTCCTGAAATAATAAAAATCAGCACAAAAAATATTTTTTTGATTTTTGTCTTCATGTTGATTTCTTTTATACTATTTTTTAAACATTTCATGTTCCACCATCAGGCAAAGTGCATGATAAACAGGAAGATGCAATTCCTGAACATAAGCCGTCCGGGTTTCCGGGACATTGATCAGTATATCACAAAACTCCTTCATTTTGCCTCCGCTACTTCCCGTCATGCCAATGGTTTTCAGCCCCCTGACTTTTGCAACCATCATGGCATTTATCACATTTTGGGCATTTCCCGAAGTGCTGAACCCCAACAAAATATCTCCCGGATTTCCATATCCGACCACCTGCTGGGCAAAAATCAAATCGCCACCCAGATCGTTGGAAATGGCAGTAATCAGAGCAGTATGCTCCGAAAGAGAAATGGCAGGCAATCCCTGCTGGAGCTTTTCAGCCAACAGAATACCCTGTTCCCCAAATTCCTGAAACATCTTATTCTGAATTTCTGCACTCAGCGGACGATTGTCCTCAAATCCCTTCATCAGTTCACCTACCACATGTCCGGCATCAGCGCTGCTGCCGCCATTGCCGCAAACCAATAATTTGCCGCCATTGCCAAAAGTTTCAATCAGCGCAGTTGCAGCCCCTGAGATGGGTTCTCTAAGTGACACCAACTCCTTTTTCCTGCTAAACAACTGTTTCAGAATTGCTTCCATATTTAATATTACTTTAAAAATTCAAAATTTCTTGTCATACAATGCGACACACAAAGCGGCATAATCGCCAATGGAATCGCCCAGAAGTGCAGGTTTTATTTCACACACTTCGAGCGCCGATGGAATGGCTTCTTCAGCAAGAACGGCATCGGCAACAGGTTTGAAAAGATTTTCGTTTCGCGCATAAATACTCCCGATAACGATGCATTCGGGATTCAGAATGTCGATGAGAATTGCAAGCCCATGCCCCAAATATTCAGCTGAAATACGAATGATTTCCAATGCCGTTTCATCGCCGTTTTGTGCTGCAACGGCAACTTTTTTGGCATCTAACTCATCAATTTCATCAGATTTGCAAAAGCCTACTTTTTCTCCTTTTTGATATTTTTCGGAAACTATTGATTTTGCGAGCTGTGCAATACCGCCGCCGCTACAAAATCCTTCAAACGAACCGGCTTTCCCAAAACCAACCGGGCCCTCTTTTGCCAGACGGATATGTCCCACTTCGCCACCTAAATCATTGGTTCCTGCGTACAGCCTTCCATCCAAAATAAGTCCTGAGCCCATGCCGGTTCCAAAGGTGAGAAAGATCATGTTCCGGGTTCCCTTGCCGGCGCCCAGCAGCCATTCAGCCAGCGCACTGGCATTGGCATCATTCTGAATTGATACGGGAACATTGTATTTTTCATTGAAAACTTTTACGATAGGAACATTGTTCCAACCCGGCAGATTTGGCGGAGAATAGATCATTCCCTTTCGTGAATCTAACGGACCGCCACAGCTGATTCCGATACCCGAAAGCTTCTCCACGGGAAATCCATCAAAAAGGTTGTCGATGTGTGTAAAAAACTCATTCACAATTTCCTGCCAGCCTCTTTCTGCCGTTCGGGTGTCAAACTGAATCCTGCGGTGAATGTTGAAGTCGCCATCACCTACGACTACAGCGCATTTGGTACCTCCAATATCAATTCCCAGATAATATTCCGATGTATTTTTTTTCATCTTCTCCAATTTTTTCGTTAAACCGTTTTAGCTAAGTTTCAAAAAAATTATTTAGCGCTTGACTTTCGTTCGATTAATTTAGCTTTCAGCACAACCTGTTTTGCACGGGCTTTTCTTCCCTTGCTGTTTATCTGTTTCATCAGCAGTTTCACTGACTCTTTTCCGATCTCTTTCAACGGCTGGGCAATTGCCGTAACCGGCGGATTGCTAATCCGGTAGGCGTCCGGGTCGTCAAAACTGACAACCGCCACATCTTCGGGAATTTCCAACCCCAAAGAATAGATACTCTCCAATCCCATAATCCCTGCCTTGCTGGTTGTGAAAAATATGGCATCGGCACTGTTTTGATTATCCGTTTTCAACTCTTTAATTGCACTTTCAAAATCGTTTCTTTCATGGGAAAAAGGCAAAATTTTAATCCGGTTTTCATCCACTTCAAGACCGGCATCCTCCAGTGCCTTTTTATAGCCTGCAAGCCTGTCCTGCATGTTTTTGAGCATATTATTCAGCGTAATACAGGCTATTCTTTTGTATCCCATGGAAATAAGGTGTGAAGTTGCATCGTGAGCTGCCTGAAAATTATCAATTACGATGGAATTGGATTCGATTTCCGGAAAATAGCGGTCAATGAGCACATAAGGTTTGCGAACCCTTTCAAGCGCACTGATTTGCTCCTCACTGCCGGCGGGTGGTGAAATAATGAAACCGTCAACCTGCCCCTGCTGCATCATTTCTACCTGTTGTTTGAAATTTTCTGCATTCTCGTCTGAGCTGCAAAACATTACGCGATAGCCGTTGACAGAAGCTTCATTTTCGATTTCACGTCCTAACTTGCCGAAAAAAGGATTGGCAATATCGGCTATAATCAGTCCGATGGTGTTTGTTCTTCCTGTGCGAAGTCCTTTTGCAATCTGGTTAGGCTGATAATTCAGCTCCTTAGCCAAATCGATCACTTTTTGGCACACCTCCTCCCGAATCCGGTGCTCTCTCCCCTTTCCGTTCAGCACCAGTGACACCAGCGTTTTTGAAACGCCTAACTGCTCCGCAATATCATTTAAAGAAACTTTTTTCATTACAACATCGTCTGTTCAAATATTTTAAAAAAGATTTTTATTTTTCATCAATATATTACTCAATATCAAATTATTAAAACAAATCTAAAAACTTTTGCTTAGCCAACCTTGTCACTCAAATAAATTGTTGAATGTTGTGCAGGCTGATTTTTGTCATTTTCAAAAATGGAAAGTTGCTTCGGTTTTTCTCTCACACCATGATTATGTTCTTCAATTCCATCTGCAAATTCAAAATTGCAAACTAACGCCTCAACAATACTTCTCCGGTTTTCAATTTTTCCGCCCGAATGATAAAAATGATCTTTGGTAATGATGTTAAATTTATTCCAAAACTTTCCAATCATTTCATTCTCCCGGTAATCGTTATGATGCCAGGTTGACAGAATAAAATTAGCATCGGTTTCACTTAACTGATTAAAGAGAAGTTCTTCATCTTCATGTGTCCAGCCGTTGTAATAATCTACGTATCTTCCGTAATAAGGCGGGTCACAATAAATTAAGTCTCCCTTTTTTGCCAAAGGAATAATTTTCGAAAACTCTTTATTGTGAAACTCCCATTTGGGTTTTATAGCATGAGAAACTCTCGTAACCTGATTCACAATTTTTGTTATGTATGCCTGTGCAAATCTTTCCGGTTTTTTACAGAAGGGAATATTCCATTGTCCTTTTTTATTAAACCGCATCATTCCGTTAAACCCAGCCCTTGAAAGAAAAATAAAGTCAAGCGAGTTTGGTGACTCATTAAATCTATCTCTTATAAACCGAAAATGGTCGTACCCGTTATCTCCACTTTTCCTAAGCTTACCACCTTCTTCTTCAAGATATTGCCTTACAATCTGGGGGGTAATTTTTTTATTTTGAATTTCTTTGTATAAATGAATTATATGTGGGTTTATATCGTTTAACACCGCTTTTTCAAATCCCATGTTAAATGCGACCACACCAGTACCCAAAAAGGGCTCAATCCAGGTTCCGTTTTTGTTTGGTAAAATCTCCCTTATCCACGGAACTAATTTAGTTTTAATTCCCTGACTCTTAATTGGTGGTGTTATTACTTTCATCAATCCTAATCTCTCCTTTTACGTTTGGCACCTTTTGGAACAACTTTTTCAAAAAGATCTTCTCTTCCTTTAAATTCAAGAAAATCCCAAATACTACTTACTTTAATGGTCTTCCCGTCTTTTATCATTGTTGCTAAGCCATAGTTCACCCAATATTCGTCAAACCATTCTTCGCCAAGTTTACTAAAAACTCCATTTCCAGTTTTTAAATCTTCAATATCATTTATAGAGCCAATGTTGGCAGTATTCCCTGAGCCACGTCTGTCACTGGCAATTTTCCATTTTTCAACAGCAAAAAAGTCAAAATCTTTAATTACTGAAGTAATGGATTTAAGGTTGGCAACATTTGTTACTTGTCTGTTTTTAAAAGGAGTATCGTTTTTTTTATATTCTTCCTGTAATTCATCAACCTGATAAACCTCAGTATCAGCTAAGTCATCATTAAAATCTTCTCTCGTATAAATGATTCCCAAACAGTAATGACCTAAATATTGATTGTAAGGGAATTGAATATTTTTACTTTTATCTCTCTCTTTGAAATATGTCCCGTGACTTCCAAGAGTGAATCCATTAATTTTATTCTTTCTTCTATATGTTGTTTTAATATCTAAAGCAAATTTTACCTCCAAATTTTCTTTATCAATGAATGTCAGATCGGGATACCAATTTTGATATTCAGCTAAAATTATTTTATAACCAAATTTTTCGGCAAATTGAAGCAATTCAGGAAAAATATGAATTTCAAGGATTTTAGAGACAATTTTGGTGTCGGATGAAATCGTGTAAATATTCTTATATATGTCTATAAATCCTTTTACAGTCCATTCCCCCGTATCGGTTGAAACATATGTTTTGAGTTCTTTTACCAATTCACCCAACGCTTTTTCAAACCTTTCCTTATGTCCAATCTTTTCCTGATTTGTCATTTTACCTTTAACTGCCAATTGCAAAGATACTTATTTCATTCTTTTATATTCATTTTTCCGGTTGCTACAATATTTTGAACAATCCATAATTACAAAAAAACATTTCACAGAATCCCGCATCTAACAACTTATCAACCATTTACGCAAGTCCTTTTCTCTTGAGATAGAGAGAAACCCAGAGAATGTAGAGCAGGCACAGTCCGATAACAAGTATCGCTGCGTGAACTGAAATATAGGTACTTACAAGTCCGACTAACAACGGCACAAAAGCACCGCCGGAAACAGCCATAATCAGCAATCCGGAAATTTCATTGGAACGTTCGGGCATTTTTTCAAGGGCAAGTGAAAAAATCACGGGGAACATACTTCCTGCGCCCAAACCTGTGATGAAGATGAACGTCAGCGCTGCTATATATGTCGGGGAGAGCAAAATTCCCACAACTCCGGCAATGGCAATAAGTGAAATCAGCAGCAAAAACGGACGCGGCTTAATCCAGTTCAGCAAAATGGCACCGGTGAGGCGGGCGATGGTTTCGCCGGCAAAAAACAGGCTGATTCCAATAGCTGCCTTCTCCATGGTAATTCCGAAGCGGGTCTCTAAAATGATGGCAATGTTGGTATTGATTGCCACTTCTGCGCCAACAAGCAGAAAAATGGAGAGTGCCATAAACATCACAAACCGGTTTTTGAGTAACCCCAGACAGGAGCTGAATGAAGCTGGTTTTCTTTCGGGTTTTGACTCTACAATGGGCGTGGATGCTAACCACAAAGCCACTGCCACCGAACTTATCCCGTAAACTGCAAAGACTAATCGCCAGTCGCCGAAACGCACCGCCATAAAGGTTGCAATCAGCGGTCCGGCAAAGGAAATAATCGCTTTCAAAAACTGTCCTGTACTCAGAAAGCTGGCGAGCTTTTCCCCGGGAGAAACATCCTGCAGCAGCGGATTGGACGAAACCTGAATCAGCGTGTTGCCAATTCCCAGCAGCAAGAATGAAGCAAACATCATCCCGAACGAATAGTGCAGAAACGGCAAACCCAGACCAATTGCCTGAATCACCATTCCGGCATTGAGCATATTGCGTTTGCCCACCTTATCCTGAATCACTCCGGCAGGAACCGATAAAATGAAAAACCAGAGCAAAACCATCATGGGCAGAAACTGAACAACAAAATTACTCAGCTCGAAATCCTGTTTGATGTAACCCGTTGCCACTCCTATAATATCCACAAATCCCATTACCATGAATGAGAGAAGAACAGGGAGCAATCTGCTCCATTTGGTTTGTTGTGCTGTCATAGCTTGAAAATTAAGTTGATAAAATGTTGTGTTATAATACTATATTAAAAATTAAATTTCCTGTCAAAAATTTATAATTGCAAATAAATCAAATTTATTGAATTACTCCACCTTTTCTATTATAAAGGGAACCGGTCATGTGCCCCCGGCAGTCCGTCGTGAATGGAAACGGAGACGAGCGCCAGCAGCGCAATAAAAATCAGGATACCCAAAAGCCAGATTCTGTATTTTGCAAAATTCAGTCTCTGAACAGTGCATTTTTCATCAAATGGGGAGGCAGTTTTCCGCAGCAACAGAAAAATCGCAATATAATTTGCCACATAGAGCTGATGAGTCAGCAAAAACTTTCCAGCCAAAACTCCGGTTTTCAGGTAACTTAAAATAATGTACAACCCGAAAAGTCCGGCGAAAAAAAGTTTGGGAAACTTTCTGCCATAACCCTTTTTTCTTATAAAAAACCACACAATTAAAATGAAAACAGCAATCAGCAAAGCGCCAATCCACCTCGTGAGCAATACCACCTGCTCAACATCGGGAATACCGGTCATTTGCTTTGTCAGATTTGATATTCCGAGTGATTCGCGAAATACGATAAACGGAATAAAAACTGCAAGGAAAAACAGCGCGAAAAGATTTTCCCAATCTTTCGTTTTTGCGGAAACTTCACTCCATTCGGAAGTAAAAACGGCATACGCCAGAGAAGTTCCTCCAAAAAAGCCGATACTGTACTCCATCACATTCCAGAAATTGAAATTGATTTGCAGGGTTGTACCCACAGTCTGCAAAAAGTTGCCAAAAGCGAACCCAAAGCCTGCTCCGAGACTGGTTATCAGAGCTACACGAAGTGATGAACGGTATTCATTTCTCACCATAAACCAGAGCATGGCAAGCCCGGCGCCTAACGAAACAGCCCAGTTTTCAGCCCGTGGCGGCGTCATCAGCACGCCGATCTGTTCTACCAAAAAACTGTAGAAAATGATGCCACCGGCAACCATCTGCACAATCAGATTTTCCCATTTCACCCTTTTGTTTGAGGAAGATTCCAGGCTAAGACCGGTCAGTCCGCCGCCAATCAAGCCAAACAGGCCGCCAATTACAAAAAGCATCAGCAAGCCGTACAGTGCATTGGGATAATTCTCGGCTCTGCCGTATCCGACAACTGCGCCATAGCTTATCATACCGGTCATTCCCCATCCAAGCGCCGAAGCAAGAGCAACCGGGAAAATTTTCTGAAGCCAGTCTTTTCGTTTTGAAACCAACACCAGCACCAAAGCGCCAATGCCGCCTGCCCAGGCGGCGCCCTGCTCGTGCCCGAACTGACCTCTCACCGCCCAGGCTGTGGCTAAGGTCATCCCAACAATCAATATCCCGGTTAATCTGGATTTTTTCATAAAATCTGCTGTTTTTTATAAATAATCCTTTCGCTATCTGAATTTGTTCTTTCCCTTGCCGCTCTTTTTGATGGAAAACTGGTCAAACAGGCTTCCGTCTCCGGCGTAGGATTCATATTGCAGCTTATTATTGTCAATGGTGATAATCTGGTAGAGCTGCTTGTGCTCGCCAGAAAACTCTATCCACTCCTTGTCTCCAACATCGCTTAGTTTGGGTCCGCTGACAGATGTAACATACATAATGGGTTGTTTTTCCAACGGATTATCTGATGCCCTGCCGCGTGCGTAGGAATGGTCGTGTCCGGTTAAAACCAGATCCACTTTATATTTTTCAATAATAGGTTGAAAATTTTGGCGAATATGTTTATTGTCACGATTCTGCTTTGGTGAATAAAACGGCAGATGCGTGATGAGAATTACCCATTTTTTGGTATTTGACTCCAGAACTGACGTGAGCCATTGTTTTTGCGCTTCCAATATAACTCCGCCTTCCTTACGCAGCTCATTTTCAGCACCACTATCGATTGAAATAAAACGCAAATTCTGATAATCAACATAATAACAGGACCCCTCCACTCCTTTTGCTCCGTTGGCGGGAAGTGTAAACTGCGCATTCCAGTGGGGGTCAAGAACTCCATCCCTGTAGTCGTGGTTTCCCGGAGTCATCATTTGTGGAATAGTTGCCAGAATATGAGAACCGGCGTAAAACCACTCATCCCACTCAATATCGCGCCCCGAACGGTTAATCAGATCTCCGGCATAGACCATGAAAGCACAATCGGGCTGATGCCTGTATGCAGCACGGATAACCCTTGAAAACTGAGATTTCAGGTCCACCTGCGGATCGCCAAAATAGACAAATGAAATTTTTTCTCCGGCAACCGGTGAAATATATTCAAACCACTCGCTCCAGTTATCTCCGGCACCAACGCGGTAAATATATCTTTTTCCTGCTTCCAGCCCGGTCAGCACATAGGAGTGGTGATTCGACCGGATCGTTGGCTCAACCGAGCCGTCCTTATTGGTAAAATTATACTCTTTTGTGGTGGTAGTTGCCCGAAAAGATTTTACGTTTTCTGCAATCACCCGCCCTTCCGGCGCCGGCATAAACTCGCAAAAACCTTCCGAAACCGAAGTATCGGTACGCCAGTTAACGGCGATAGTCGTATAGGGGTTTTCTCCCGGATTGACAACAATCCTGTCGGGAATCGGCGTAGGCGCATTAACCTGTGCAGCAAGCGTTACCGACCACAAAATCATAATAATCAAAGGGAACAATCTCTTTCTGCTTCTCATCTTCTCTGTTTTAAAAATCATATTATTAAAAATTTGTTTCAATCATCTTCTCTGTGGAAAAAGGCACTTCCCGGGATTTCCTGTTCTTCGATTCCGGGACCTTTCCAGTTCACAATATTAAATTTCTTTGCTCCAAGCTGAAAATATTTTTCCGTCACTTTATATTTTCCTCTCCTCAGAGCCACCGTTTTAAATCCGCTGCGCATAAACTCCTTTCCGTCAAGACATAACACACACTGATCATTCACTTTGATAGAAAAAGTGTAAACCCCGTCCCGCGGAATGTCAAGGTAACCGTTCCAGATGTAGCCGAAGTAATCTTCCCTTCTGCGCTGATCAATGGTCAAATTGGGAAGAACACCCGTTTCCACAGGTTCACAACTATCCAGGTCTTCCGGCTCCATAATTTCGACCTCAAAATATTGATATTTTAAACCCGGTCTAAAATCTCCCAATTTTTCATAATTTTCAAATCCGGTAAAATCAATTTTTCTGACATTTGCCGAAACCGGACGGCTTGGCAGCAATCCTTCCTTAAAAGAAGCAAAACGGATTTGGGTAGTATTTTCCAAAATTATGGGATGCTCAAAAAGAGCTGATTTTTTTGTCGGGCGGGTTCCGTCCGTTGTGTAGCGTATCTCACAATCCTTGTCATCACAGATTAGGGAAATTTTTGCAGATTCAAGAAAAAACTCATCATCAGTGATTGCATAAGGCAGTTCTGCTGCAGGCTCGTATTTTTCAGAAGCCGGACGATCTTCCTTTCTTGCTCCCCACTCTTTATTAGGTTTCGGTCCCATTTCAAAAACCAGCTCCGAGCCGCTCAGAATATCTTCATGCGGAAACCACGATTTGGTCAGCGGTTTACCATTTAATGTGGCTGACTGGATATAGATATTTTTATCAGAAACACGGTTTGCCTTGATTATAAAATCTTTCCCGTTTTCCAGATGAATGGTTACTTTATCAAAAATTGGAGTTCCGATAATGTATTCAGGCGTTCCGGGACACACCTGGTAAAACCCCATAGCACTCAGAATATACCAAGCCGACATTTGTCCGCAATCTTCATTTCCACTCAGCCCGTCGGGCTGATCATCATACATGGTTTCCAGAATCTCGCTGACAATTTCCTGCGTTTTCCATGGTTTTCCGGCATAATTGTATAAATAAGCCATGTGATGACTTGGCTCATTCCCATGTGCATACTGCCCGATTAAGCCGGTTGCATCTATTACGCCGTCATCATGTCCGGACTCTTTAACAAACAGGGTGTCCATCCATTCAACAAACTTATCGTCACCGCCAATAAGCTCTATCAGTCCGTTCACGTCGTGCGGTGCAAACAGGCTGTACTGATAGGAGTTTCCTTCAACGAAATGCTCGCTTCCCTCTGCCGGGTCGAAAGGCGAAACCCATTTTCGCCGGCTGTTTTTCGGGCGCATAAATCCGGTGGCTGCATCATACATATTTTTGTAGGATTGTGCCCGGTAGATGTAATCATTATAAACCTCTTTCTCTTCGAGTATTTCAGCCATCTGAGCCATGCTCCAGTCATTGTATGAATATTCCATCACTTTTGAAACCGAACCGCTCTCTTTGTCGGAAGGGATAAAACCAAGGTCTTTGTAGTAGCGAATATTTTCCACCCGCTCCTTCATCGCCTGAAATGCAAGTGCGGCATCAAAATCCCGGATGCCTTTCCTGTATCCGTCAACAATTACCGAATGGGTGTGATAGCCAATCATTCCTCCGGTTTCATTTCCGGCAAGCTCCCACTGAGGCAGCTTCCCGCCTATTTTATACATATTGAGAAATGTCTTTACGAACTCCTGATAACGCAAAGGGTCAATAATAGAATACAGGGGCAGATGTGCACGAAATGTATCCCAAAGCGAAAATACCGTGTAATTGGTAAACCCCGCAGATTGATGCACTTTATGGTCAATCCCGCGGTATCTTTTATCTACATCTTCAAAAATATTGGGCGCAATGGCAGTGTGATAGAGTGCCGTGTAAAAAATACGGCGCTGCCTTTCAGTGCCGCCTTCTACCTCAATTTTTGACAAGAGTTTGTTCCACTCATCACGGGCATCATTTGCAACGCTGTCGAAATTCCAGCCCTTATTCTCTGCTTCCAGGTTTTTTCGTGCACCTTCAGCATCCACTGCCGAAATACCAATTTTTATCTGAATTTGCTCATCTTCAGCAGTATCAAATCTAAAAAATGCTTTAACATTCTGTCCTTCTCCCCTCTTGGCAGCTCCTATTATCGTATCATTCAGCGCAATTCCATATTCTTTAAAAGGTTTTGAAAAAACTGCATAAAAAAATACATATTGCTCAGTAACCGATCCTCTTTTGGATAGCCGCAAACCGGAAATTTCAGTATCACTGATCACGTCAAGATATGAATTCACCACATAATCGCGGTTTTTGAGATCAAGAATGATGTTTGCTTCTTCCGAAGCCGGAAATGTATAGCGATGAAAACCGGTTCGCTTTGTGGCAGTCAGCTCAGCTTTTACACCATAATCGTCCAGCAGCACGCTGTAATATCCGGGAGAAGCAAATTCATTGTCGTGGCTGAAAGCAGAACGATATCCGGTTTTTGAATCTTCTTCATCGCCCGCCAGAATCTGTATTTCTCCAACTGTGGGCATCAGCAGCACATCGCAATACTCGGGAGCGCCGGTTCCACTCAGGTGGGTCTGACTGAATCCCATGATGGTATTATCGGAATAGTGATAGCCCGACGATCCGTCCCAGTCTGCCCAGCGTGTATCAGGGCTTATCTGTGCCATGCCAAAAGGAACAGTGGCTCCAGGGAAAGTATGTCCGTGTCCGTCCGTACCGATGAACGGATCAACATAGCCGGCTAAATCAGGTATCTGCTGTCTGCCTGAGCAGGAAGCGATAAAAACAATCAGGACAAAAGCCGGATAAAAACTGAGCCTACTGAATTTTTTCATTCTACTTTTTTCCAATCGAATTAAAAAGCGATGCAAATTTACAAAATTGAAATTACCTAAAACGGTTTATCACTAACAAAAAAAGAGGTTCACAGACAATAAAACTTCTGTTTTATTACTCATTATAAATAGAAAATTAACCCTATGCTTGTTTTTATAATTCAACATTTATCTTTGGGGTTAAAATTCTTAATAAAAAACAGAGTAACCAATTTTTAACAATTATGAAATCAGGAAAATTATTAACAATTGCAACAATCTTGATTTTTTCAAGTGTTTTCTATTCGTGCCAAACGGTGCAGACAAATGATCTGTCAGACCACGTGAATCCGTTTTTGGGCACTGACTTTTACGGGCACACCTTCCCCGGTGCGTCACTTCCGTTTGCCATGGTGCACGTAAGTCCCGACACCGGCACCGAAGGGTGGACGCACTGCAGCGGCTATGTTTATCAGGCAAAATCAATTATGGGGTTCAGCCACACGCACTGGAGCGGAGTGGGAATGGTTGACGGCGGTGATATTTTGCTTATGCCAACCGTTAACGAACAGCTTCAGATTATTCCCGGAACTGACAACAATCCCGATTCCGGGTATCGCTCCCGGTTCAGTCACTCGCGCGAAACTGCTTCGCCGGGCTACTACTCTGTTTTTTTGGAAGATTATGGCGTAAACGCCGAACTGACTACAACCCAGAGGGTTGCATTTCATAGATACACTTTTCCCGAAACAGATAATGCGCGAATCATCATGGATTTGGGACATCAGATTGGAAGTAAAGATGAAAATGACCGGGCAGAAGTGCGGATAATCAACGACCGGAGAATTGAAGGCGAAAAAACCGACGGTCCGGGAACTATCTATTTCGTCGCAGAGTTCAGCAAGCCGTTCTATTATTACGGAACATTTGATTCCGAATACGCCTCACCGGAATCGGGCGGAGCTGTCTTCGCCTATAAAAATGCCGAACGCGGGAAAAGTGTCGGTGCGTTTGTAACCTATAACACTTCCGAAAACGAAGAAGTGCTTGTGAAGGTGGCAATCTCTTATGTGAGCGTTGAAGGCGCCAGAAAAAATATGGAAAAAGAGCTTCCCCACTGGAATTTTGAGCAGGTGAAAAATGATGCACGTACAATCTGGGAAAAAGAGCTATCGAGAATCCAGATTGAAGGCGCCACTTCCGAGCAGAAAGAGATTTTTTACACGGCGGTTTATCGCTCCCTGCTGTCGCAATATATCAATCAGGATGTTGACGGAAAATATTTTGGCGGCGACGGCAAAATCCACGACACCGGCGGTTATGATTTCTATGGCTCTTTCTCCTGCTGGGACACCTACCGTTCGCAACATCCGCTGCTCACGCTCATTGCTCCCGACCACATCAACGATTTCATCAAATCAATTGTTGACAAGACAAAGCAGTATGGATGGCTTCCCGGTCAGCATTTTCAAAATGTATTTGGCGAAGGCATGGTAGGCGACCATTTGGTGCCAGTTATTGCAGATGCCTACTTCAAGGGTTTCCGCGACTATGATGTTGATTTTATTTATCAGGCAATGCGCGACAAGGCGCTGAAATTTCCTGAACCGCCGGTTTCTATTGATGCTGCACGGTCAGGACTGCAATACACCAACGAACTGGGATACGTTCCGGTGGACAGGGTAACGGAGTCGGTGCCCAAAACGATGGAATTTGCCTATGATGACTGGTGTATCGCACAAATGGCAAAAGCATTAAACAAAGATGATGACTATCAGTTATTTATGAATCGGGCAGACTATTATAAAAATGTGTGGGACAACCAGACAAATTTCATGCGCCCGCGCATGGCTGACGGCTCCTGGTTAGAAGCAATTGACGGGAAAGAGCAGGAAATTGTAACTTACGGCGACCACTCCTACTATCGTTATTTCGATCCACTGCTGGTGGGGCGTCGTCCCAACCGCTACTATACCGAATCCAACGCATGGCAGTATATCTGGTCGGTTCAGCACGATATTCCTGGATTGATCGATCTGTTTGGAAGTTCTGAAAAGTTTATCGAAAAGTTAGACACCTTTTTTGAAATGAGTCCAATTATCACTCCGCCAAAATATATTGGTGTTGTAGGCACAATCGGGCAGTATGTGCATGGTAACCAGCCATCGCACCACGTTGCCTATCTCTACAATTTTACCGGGCAACCCTGGAAAACCCAGTACCGCGCCAGGCAAATTATGACGCAACTATACAGACCCGGTCCGGGCGGTCTTTGCGGAAATGAAGATATGGGTTCGCTGTCATCATGGTACGTGCTGAGCGCCATGGGAATTTATCCGGTTACTCCCGGCGACCCGAAATATATGATTGGCAGCCCGCTGTTTGAAAAGCTTACCCTGAAAACAGAAAAAGAGAAGGATTTCACGGTGATTGCACGGAATAATTCTGATGAAAATATCTATATCCAGAGTGCAAAACTAAACGGCGAACCCTTCAACAGAGTATGGATTTCACACGATGAAATTGTAAACGGCGGAACGTTGGAGTTTGAAATGGGACCTGAACCCAATACCAACTGGGGAAAATAGTTTTTCAGCGGTTTTAAAGGAAAATTCCCGGCGGAAGACGGCAAAATTTATTTTTGCCACTTCCGCCAGGAAATGTATTTTCCGCCAGAAGTAATGAAGTCAGCATCTCCACCATAAACAACTGACAATGAATCATTGGGCAGTTGTGCAACAGATTGAAAATAGCGGAGATTTTTGAAGAAGCTTTCATTTAGGGTTGCACCTGATTTGATTTCCACTGCCTGTAAACTTCTGCCACTTTCGATGAGTAAATCCACTTCATTCCGGTTGGAGTCGCGCCAATAAAAAATCTGCGGCTCTTTCCCCTGCGCATATAATCGCTTAACATATTCCGCAATTACCATGTTTTCAAAAAGTTCACCGCGCAGATAGTGCATTGACAACTGTGTGGAATTTTCAAGCCCAAGAAGTGATGCAGCCAAACCTGTATCGGCAAAATAGAGTTTTGGAGCTTTTGTCAGGCGCTTATTGAAATTCCGGTAGTAGGGCTTCAAAAAGAATATCACATAACTGGTTTCTAATACGGAAAGCCATGCATTTGCAGTCGAAACAGTGATACCAGCCTCAACTGCAAGGGAAGAGATATTTAAAACCTGACCAATCCTTCCAGCGCAAAATTTCAAAAAACGTATAAATGCCGATAAATCAGCAATATTGCGCAGCAGTCTCACATCGCGTTCCACATAGGTTTGCAGATAATTTGGATAAAAATCAACCGGATCAATCGCTTTGTCATATATACGCGGATACCCTCCGGTAAAAAGCCATTGATTGATATCTGCCGGTAATTTTTCCGCATTCTCCAGTTCATAAATCGAAAACGGTGCAAGTTTCAGCACGGCTACCCGTCCCGCAAGACTTTGAGTGATACTCTCCATCAGCAAAAAATTGTGGGAGCCCGACAAAATATACATTCCTGTTTCACCGGCTTCATCCACTTTTGTCTGAATATAGGAAAACAACCGGGGAGCCTGCTGGGCTTCATCAATGATTGTTTTTTCGGGAAAGTTTTTTAAAAATCCACGCGGATCATCTAAAGCAAGCTGCCGCACATCCAAATCTTCAAGTGAGACATACCGATACTCAGGAAAACTGTTTTTCAGTAAAGTAGATTTTCCACACTGACGTGCTCCCGTAAGCGTAATCACGGGAAACTTTTCAGCCATATTCCGGATTTTTGCAGTTATTTCTCTTTCGATAACCATTTCATTACAAATTTAAACTTATGCAAAAGTAACAATTGATTTTATAATTTGCATAAAACAAGCCTGTTTTTTATGTAAAAATGATAATCAACTATATGATTTGCATAAAATAAGTCGATTTTCCATATAAAAACGATAATCAGCTACATGATTTGCATAAAATGGAATTTCGTTTTTCCTTAGATTTTTACAAACCACATAGGCACATTAGGACACATAAGTTTTTATTGACTTTTGCAATAAACAGATTTTTCTTCAAACCTGCCTGTCCCGGTCAACTCGGGGACAGCATTATTAAATCTGTAGCGTTTAAAATCTCAAAAATCAATCTGTTTTACTTTTTTCCTGCCAGGGAGCCAATCCCCCTTTCATTCTCCAAAAGCACAAAATTTCACAACGTTTTACGAAAAGTCCTGATACTAATCGTCTTGCATCTCATTATATATTGAACCCCATACGGGGTTCTGATGTAGCGTGGCATGTTACCCCGGATTGCGCCTGTGGCTTATCCGGGGTTATCAATATTTTATTCCTACGGAATAGGAGGAAAGAAAAAGGAGAATAGGTGGGGATCAAGTGGAGATTAGGTAGAGATTAAGGAGCATTTGCAGTAAAAAGGCACAGAGTGATTGGTATTAGGAATCTGCAAAGAGACAACAGCAGCACGCGTCCCCCTTGGCGAAGGGGGATTAAGGGGGATTGGTGCTTATCAACGCTGTCAGGTCTGCGACGCTGACCCCGAGTTGACCGGGGCAGGCGGGTTTCATAAAGCAATGCGCAATAAACAGATTTTTCGCTGTGCGAAAAATGACGTTGAATTATTTACTGATGTTTCTGTTACTCTTTTCTTCTCCTTAAATTAGCATAATAACCTGCTTTATAGAGATCAAACAAAAGCAGCCGGGGATTCTTTCCGGTAAGATTCTTAGATATCCGGTTTTTGAATTTACGGAAAAGGAGTTGCAGAGAAGCTTCGGGAATGAACTTCGTCAGCTTTTCATATTGTGCCAAAAAACCGACTCTTTTGCCGAATTCCGGTGAATCTCCGATAATTTCAGTTGAAATAAAGAGAAGATTTTGCAGCGCTTCTTCGGTCTTTTTCAAAAACAGCTCAGAGTTTTCCAATCCGGTATGCTCAACCGGATTATTGATTTGCAGCGAAGTGTGTCCTGCCGTGAAAAGATCAAATCCCAACAAAGTGTCTTCATGTCCGTAAGGTCCGATATTCTCCCGAAAATGTATCTTTTGAAACAATTCGCGATCGATGAAAAAATTGTTGGAAGTGATAATAAATCCCTTTTTTCCTGCACGCTTTTCAGCCGGAATCGCTTCGCGCTGAGCACCATAAACCCAGCGAAGCAATTTTTCATCCACAGGTCTGTTTTCGGAATATGCCGTTCCACCGCAAATTACAGCATCCGGTACTGCCAGGTCAAGGTATTTTTTCAGGTAATCCGGTGAAATCAATTTTGAATCGGCATCGATGAAAAGCAGGAAAGATTTTTGAGAATCAAAGCCCATTTTATTGCGAATGGCAGCGCGCCCGACATTTTGCGGCAGCTCTTGGTAAATAATTCCCTTATATTCTTTCAAATGCCGGTTTACAAGCTTGAATTTTTCATCCGAACCGTCATCATATATTCGAATTTCATAATCAATGCCCAACGCATCAGCTTGTTTCAAAATCTGCATGGCAAGCCGGGAAACATCAACATTATAAACCGGAATATTTACTGATAACATCTCTCTGTTTTTGCAGCCGGTGAAGTTATACAAACAATCTGAACAACGCCGCCGGAATACCGTTTAAAAATTAAACTTTATTTTTGAACCGCCGTTTTCAATCAAAAATTACTTTTATGCATAAATGGATTTTAGTTTTTCCTTCTCTTTTTATCTTTCTATTTCTTCATCTGTCTTCTGCCGGGCAGTCCTTTCAACTGAATGTGGAGATAAAATCTGCTGCCGGGCAAAAACTCTATTTAGCGGGCTATTATCTTGAAAACATTTACGCCAGAGACTCCATTCTGCTTGATGAGCAAGGGAAAGGCGTCTTTTCATCCGCTGCTGCTCTGCCCCAGGGATTGTATAAAATCTATCTCGACAAAAACAAACACATTGATATATTGATTGGAAAAGAACAGCAGTTTTCAGTAAGTACCGAATCTTTTAATACGGAAACGCTGAAAACCCAAGGCTCAGCCGAAATTGCCGCTTTCAGTGATTATCTGCTCATTTTGAAAAAATTTCAGCTAAAAAACATTCAAATAAGAAACAGAATGGATGGCGCTTCTATTTCGCGAAAAAAGAATCTGGAGAAGGAACTGGCTGATGTAACCCTGCAATTCAACGATGATCTGGCAAAACTGGCAGCATCGGTTCCAAATACTTTTCATGCAAAATATATCATGGCAAACCGGATGATTCCTCCTCTGGATATTTCAGCACTTCCGAAGGAGATTCAGCAAAACGACACGCTGCTGCACAATGCCCGGTTTTATCATCAGCAAAGGCACTACTGGGATAATTTTGACTATACCGATGAGCGCTTTCTGCACACACCGATTTATAAAAAAGTTTTGGACACCTGGTTCACCAAAGTGCTTTTTCAAAGCTATGATTCCGTAAAAGTTCCTGTTTTTCAATTTATTGAGGATGTGAAACCTCATGAAGAAACGTTCAGGTATGTGGTATCCTATTTTTTGAACAACAGTTTCAGCAGCAAAGTTATGGGCATGGATGCGCTGTTTGTGGATATTGCAAAAGAATATTATTTATCGGAACAAACGCCCTGGGCATCTGAAGATGTACTGGAAAAAATCAGGGAAAATGTGGTGTTCATGGAGAACAGTCTGGTTGGCAAAACGGCGCCCGACCTGAATCTCGAAACTTTCGACGGCGAATATGCAAGTCTTCACGGAATTAGGGCAAAATATACGCTGCTGCTGTTCTATGAGCCACACTGCTCTTATTGCCGGATTTACGTACCCGCGATTTATAAGGAAATTTACCACGAATACAGAGAGAAAGGACTTGAAGTTTTTGCCGTTTATTCTGCAATGAAAAAGGAAGAGTGGCAGGACTTCCTGATTGAGCACGAGCTATTTGATTGGGTGAATGTTTGGGATGAACATCACGATTCCCGTTTCCGGATTCTTTACGATGTGCGCTCAACCCCCGGACTCTTTCTCTTGGACGAAAATAAAACCATCCTGGGGAAAAAGCTCACGGTTCAGCAGATTAAAGAGTTCATGGAAGCTCACTTAGACTGAGAGCCTCTGCTCTTTTTCCTCATGGTGACAACATGCTTTTTAGCATATTCCAGTGCATCATCAAAAACAGGAAAAACAGAGTCTTTACCAATCATCTTAATAATATTGAAGTTTTCCAAGTCAGCGGCAACATTTTCATTCACTCCGGAAAGGATAACCCGAATGTCGGATTGAGTCAGTATTTTCAATGCTTCTTTCAGATTGGTCAATCCGGTGGCGTCCACAAACGGTACGTGTCGCATACGAATAATCATAATTTTGCTTTTCAGTCCGGTAGATTTAATCACCTCGCTGTAATGCTTTGCCGACCCGAAAAAGAGCGGACCGCTGATTTCATAAATTGCGATTTCGCGGGGTATCTCCGAGTAATCTTCAATCACATCTGTATCTACAACGGCGGGAATTGTTTTGCTGATGTCTCCCATCCTTTTCATAAACAGCAGGGCGGAAAGCACCACACCAACCTGAATGGCAACGGTTAAGTCCACCAAAACCGTTAAAACAAAGGTATTCAGCAACACAATAATATCAAAAAGAGAACCTCTGAAAATGGAGAGAAACGAGCGCCACTCACTCATGTTGTAGGCAACCACAATCAATATCCCGGCAAGACACGACATGGGAATCAGTTTCACCCATTTTCCAAAAAAGAGCATTATCAGCAACAGGGTCACTGCATGAATTATTCCTGCCACGGGTGTTCTGCCTCCGTTTTTCACATTGGTTGCCGTGCGTGCTATCGCTCCGGTTGCGGGAATTCCGCCAAAAAAAGGAGTTACGATGTTTGCTACTCCCTGTGCAATCAGCTCGGTGTTTGAGCGGTGGCGTCCGCCAATCATGCCGTCGGATACAACAGCCGACAACAGGGATTCAATACCGCCGAGAAGGGCAATAGTCATTGCCGGCTGCACGTATGCACCCAATTCACCCCAGTTGATTTTTGGCATGTGCAGCTGAATGGTATTTGGAATTTCACCAAAAAATGACTCAATAGTAAGTACAGGCAGGTTGAAAATCTGCACCAAAAAGGTGGTGAATAGTATGGCAATGAGCGACCCGGGAATTTTTCGGGTCATCTTTTTGGGAAGCAAAACAAAAAACATTGACAGCATCGTAATTCCCAATGCATAGAAATTTACCGTACCTGCATATTTGAAATAGACGCTCCATTTATCCAGAAAATCTGCCGGTACGCTCTGAATATCAAGCCCAAAGGCATCTCTGATCTGCGTGGAAAAAATTACGACTGCAATACCGCTGGTAAATCCCACAATTAACGGATGCGGAAAATACTTCAAAAGAGAGCCTAATTTCAGCACGCCAAAAACCACAAGAAGTCCGCCTGCCATTATTGTGGATATGAGTAAACCGTCGATACCGTATTTGGCAACAATACTGTAAACAATCACGATAAAGGCGCCGGTTGGTCCGCCAATCTGCACCCTGCTGCCGCCCAAAACCGAAATGATAAACCCTGCAACAACTGCCGTAACCAGTCCTCTGTCGGGCGAAACACCCGATGCAACGGCAAACGCAATGGCTAACGGAAGGGCAATAACTCCCACAACAATTCCGGCAAGCAGGTCAGAAGAGAGCTGTCTGCCTGTATAACCTTCCCTTAAAACACTGAATAACTTGGGTCTAAACAATAAGCGCATTTTATTTAAATTCGTTTAATTCAAATTTAAGAGATTTTAAGAAACTACCGTATGAAAACATAAAATCCGTGGTGAGATTGCACATTATTTAAGAAATGGCTTTTTTCTGGATTTATTCTTTATCGGATTTGTGTGAAAAAAAATAAGTATTACTTTTGCACCGCCTTTGAGAAACAAAGGAAACAGGATGACTCAGTAGCTCAGCAGGT
>LSQX01256122.1_pt2 | contig 49381 bp, 52 predicted proteins | sample 654561 | NCBI WGS metagenome assembly LSQX01 (sample SAMN04489861, study PRJNA283612) | anaerobic digester metagenome | isolation source: 4 biogas reactors fed with cattle manure at either 37C or 55C with and... | place: Denmark: Kongens Lyngby | collected 2014
CACCGGTAGTGGTCCGCAAGACAGAGACGAAACCGTTTTTGGACACAAACCTTTTTTGGTTATTGCAGACTTTTTAACCAAAAACGGATACGCGGTTTTGAGATATGATGATCGCGGCGTAAATGCATCTGAAGGAGATTTTGAAACGGCTACTACTTACGATTTTGCCGACGATGCCGGAGCTGCGCTGGATTATTTAAAAACTTTAAAATCCATCGATTCCAAAAAAATAGGAGTCCTAGGGCATAGTGAAGGCGGTATGGTTACGCAAATCCTTGCCGCAACTCGAAATGACATTGAATTTATTATTTCGTTGGCAGGTCCGGGAATTTCTATAGACCAAGTGATGGTGTCCCAAAAAAGAACCATAGAAAGCAAAATGGGTGTTCCGGAATCTCATTTAGGTTTAAACGATAAAATTTTTGCGGGTATTTATGCTATAATGAAAAAAGACATTTCTTCGGAAGCAATTGAAACTGAAATTAGAGCTTTTCTAAATTCCGATGAAACCTATAAAAGCATCTCTGAAAAAGAATTGAAACCAATTATTGATTTGGCTCACGATCAATGGTTCCGCACGTTTATAAAATACAATCCCAATGCTTATTTTCCAAAAATAAAAACTAAGGTATTGGCAATGAATGGCGAAAAAGATGTACAAGTTCTTGCAAAAGAAAATCTTCAAGGATGGAAAGACGGATTGACTCACAACCCCAACGTGACCATTAAATCCTACCCCGGACTCAATCATTCATTTCAACCTGCTACCACCGGAATGCCCAATGAATATGCAACCATTGAAACGACCATCGCTCCCGAAGTACTGGAAGATATTTTGGCTTGGTTAAATGAATATGTCAACCAATAATTGATTTGTTTCCAAATTTTTCGTTGAAAACAAATGCTAGTCCGGAAAATCCGTTGCAGTTGTAATTTCTTCAATTTGTGAAGTGTGTCTTGCCGTATGTCCCGCAAGGAACAATAAGGATTGATAGGCGTCGTTTGGACCCGAAGGACCGTCGCTGATGTGATTTCGAAGTGCTTCTGTCGGAGTTTGCTCGATGAAAGTTATCAGTTTTTTTCGCTGTTCTTTCAAGTCTTTGAGTGCCGTTTCAGAACTATCGTATTTTCCTTCGGCAATCAACATTTCAGGAGCTTTATATTTTTGACTCCGATCGACAGCCATTGCAAGAATAGCTGTATCCGAAAATAGAATTTCATTCTTTCGTTCCGAGTTCGCCGGATTTTTCATCGTTTCTTGTATCATTTCAAAAATCATTGCTTCGGTAATAATAATGTGTTCCAAACATTGACTAATACTCCACGATGCTTCTGTCGGTTTAAAATGTAACTGTTCCGTATTTAAATCGGCAACTGCATTCTCTAAATTTTGATAGGTTTCTTCATAGTAATCAAGCATAAAAGTTTGTTCGTCGGGCTTGCTTTCTTGTAATTCAACAATTTCTTTTAAAGTTTCCAGTCCTTTGTCAAAATCCTTGTCCATATTGTAAAACAAACTCATGAGGTTCCACGGATATGGTGATGTCCACTTGATTCCCCATCTGACAAGCGTTTGATTGGGATTTTGTTCTTCTACAGATATATATGCTTTGCTCGGAGTGTCGTCAAAATCATAAAAGAACATATCCGATTCCATCCGTGTGCCGGGTTCAATATGTGTGATAACCTGAGCTCCTTTGCCGAGTTTGTCACTGTCCCAACTGTATTTAAATCCAACAGTTCCGTCTACTCCCTCGGAGGTGGTTTTCATATCCGGATCGGAGCGTTGCCAAACACCAAAATTATCTTGGTTTTTTACGTATTTAATATATTCAAAAACTTCCTGTTTGGGCTTGTTGATAATTACGTGTCCTTCACTGACGGATTCGTGTGGTACAAACAAAGCCACAAGCAACGGTAGGGCAATGAGAATTATCAAAATGATGAGAATTGTCTTTAGAGTTTTCATTTTATTAAGATGAGTTGGTTGAATTTATTTTAAGCGTTCCAGCTTCCCTTTACGCTTGATTAGATTTTTATAATCCCATTGAATTTCAGCTGCTTTTTGGAGCCATCTTCTTAGTTCTTCAAAATTGATTTCTGAAATATCGTTATAAAAAACGGATGCATCTTTAAATTTTTTTCCTTTAACGAGCAATCCGGGTTCTTCAAAATCAGCACCACTCCAAAACATCAATCGAATTCCTTGTTTTTGTTTGCTATACCCTGTTATGGGGTTTCCATCTAGAAACCAAACGGGATGCGCATGCCAGACTTTGCTTTCAGATTTCGGCAAACGAATAGCGATTTCAAGCGCTAAAGCTTCACAAATTATCTTTTCACTTTCAGATAACTTGTCGTGATATGCCTGAATATCAGGAGGAATGTTGTGCATCTTCAAGAATGTTTTTCAGTTTTTGTAAGGCTTTTGGATAGGTTTGTGCAAAATAATCCGCATGCGATTCCGGAATTTCAATTGCTATCGTAACGCTTGTATGGTTATCGAGTTTTTCAAACAAATAATTTTTAAATGTTCCCGACCATTCATCTACTTCAGCACCGGAAGTAATTTCTTTGTTGTTTTTTATAATTCCATAATGGCGAATGGAGACAAATTTATTGGGAATGTTTTCTGCTATTTCCGACAGCATTCCTCCTTTATTTCCATTTTCATCCGTGCCTATAAATCGAATTTTAGAGCCTTTGTCCCAATTTCCCTCATAAGTCGAAGTGGGATTAAATACAGAAACCCAAGATTCATATGCTGTTTTGTTTTCTAAACCCAGCATGGTGTTTTACACTTTATCTCTCGGAGCGTTGATTTGTATTGTGAAATGCAATGTTTTCATGAGTTTTTATTTTTAGGGTAGGTTTAATTGCCATGAAACTCCAAATTGATCGATAACCCAACCAAATTTTTTACTAAATCCGTAAGTGTCCAAGGGCATTGCAACAATTCTGTTTTCCGAAAGTGTTGTAAACAATCTTTCGAGTTCTGCTTCGGTTTCACAGGCTACATAGTTAGAAACNNTTGGCGGACTGTCGCTGCACATAAATCGCTGCCCGTTTAATTCAAATTCCGCGTGCATTACAGTTCCTTCTTTCCCAGGGCCGTCTTTTCCCCACCGTTGGAGGTGGATGATTTTTGAATTTTCAAATAAGTTAACATAAAAATTCATGGCCTGTTCGGCATCGTTTTTTTGAAATGTTAAAAACGGAATTATTTTTTGATTCACGATTTTAGAAGGGTTGGAGTTTTCATCTTTGTCCTTGCTGTTCATGGTTTTTTTGGTCGGTTTTTGGTCACTAATTTTTGAATGAACTTGTGTGAATCCGGTGGTTAAAAAACTTAAAAATATAAGTAGTGTTACGGTTTTCATGATGGATTTAAATAGGTTATGCAGTGTTCCATAATTTCTTTAGAAGGGCAGAATTCATTTTCCATTCTTTTTTTGTAATGTGCTTTAAGCTTTGCATCGATTGTTTCTCCTTTTTGGAGAAATTTATTGTGGTTTTACCTACATCAGAGATTAATTGTCTAGGGTTTCAACATATTTTTTGAAATTATTTAGAATGGATTGCCACCCTGCTTGTTGCATGGCTATGGGATGCGTTGTCTCTGCTTCTAAAGCGGTCATTATTTGGGTTTTATCGTCTGAACTTTTAAAAAGTGTGACCACTTTTCGTTGATCTTCTAAAGCATAAGATAACTTTTTGTGAGGAACGATTTCATTGTAAATACCGATGAGATCAAAACCGAAACTTCCGTCTTTGGCCTCCATTCGTGCAAAATATTTTCCGCCCACACTTAACTCATTTGTTGCTTTTGGACAATGCCAGTCTGCAGTGGCAAAATTCCACTCGACAATATGCATTGGATCGGTATAATAATTCCATACGTCTGCAATTCCTCGGTTGATAGTAGCCTTGATATGAATTACTTTAGGATTCATTTTTGAGGTTTTAAATAGTTGAAAGCGCCTTTTCGCAGTCGGATTCCGTATTCTAAATAGGCTTTTAAACAATCCAAGAAATTAGTCCATCCGGATGTGTTTTCAATAAGCCAGTTAAGGTTTTTTTCGTTGCATTCTTTTTCGCCTTCTGTGATTTTTACAACTGTACTATTATCGGATTGTTCGGTTAAGGTTATAGTCACTACCGTTTGAACATCCCACACAAATGAAACAGATTCCGGCGAATTTAGTTTGATGTTTGTTACAGGAAATGTTCTGGGAAAGTCTTCAAATTCCCAATGAACTTTTGTTCCGCTTTCCAACGTACCCGAACTGTAAGAAATAAAATATTTTGTCAAATGTTCCGGATTTACAATAGCTTCAAAAACTTCCGATATCGGTTTTTGGATTTGTAAACCGGTTTTTGCTGTAAGTTTCATCAGGTTTATTTTGAATTTGGAAAGTTAATCATCCAGCAAACACCGAATTTGTCCACAAACGAGCCGAAATAATCACCCCAAAACATATCGTCCATCGGCATTTCGATTTTTCCGCCTTTGGAAAGTGAATTAAAAATACGATCTGCTTCTTCACGACTGTCCGGTGTTACCGAAATGTAATTGTTATTTCCTTGATGGAGTGTATGACCTTGGCTCGGTAAGCAATCGGATGCCATTAAAAACTGTCCGTTTCCGATAGGCAATCCTACATGCATTGCTCTGTTTTTTTCTTCATCGGGTAAATTTTCTGTTCCCGGTGCTTCATGCATTCTTTGAACAAAAAGTTCGCCGCCAAAAACCGTTTGATAAAATCGAAATGCTTCTTCTGCATTCCCATCATAATTTAAATAAGGATTTAATGTCATCAGAATTGTGTTTGTTGGTTTAAATTAAAAATAATGCGATTTAAATTGTGAATAGTGTATTTAAAAAGCAAAATATTTAGACAAATGTAGGATTAAGTTTTTTAAATCAACTTGTCATAAGACAAGAAATAAATCGGAATTGTTTAAATTTCTTTTCGAATGCGACTGAAGGAAGTGTCTGTTATTCCCAAATAACTTGCAATATATTTTAACGGGGAATGCAGCACAATTTGCGGTTTTTCTTTGAGGAGATTTTGATAGCGATTTTTGGCTGAAGTTGTAATCATTTCGAGAGATCGTTGTTTGGAATTGAATAATTTTCCGGTCATCCACAAACGTCCCCATTCTGAAAAACCCGGAATGGAATGATACAATTCCTGAAAAAGATTAAATTCAATTTCATAAGCTATACAATCTGTTAACGCCTGAATATTTTCTTGTGAGGGCACGCGTTGAAAAAGGGAGAGTACTTCAATGACCACATCCTCCGGACAAAAAAAGTCGGTGGTAATGTCATTCCCGTTAAAATCATATGCAAACGAACGGATGAGACCACTTTCAAGAATCAGATAACTTTGGGCGATATGGTTTTCTTGAAGGATAAAATCGCCTTTTCGAAATGTAATTTTTTGGTGTGAACCCATGATTTTTTCAAGCTCATCAGTGTGAATAAGCGGATGTTCATAAACGCGTTCTAGTAGTTTGTTTTTCATCGGTTGCGCGGTGTTTGATTCACGAATTTAGAAAAATTACATGAGTAATTTTTGTGCAGTATTTTTTGAAGTGTGGTTCGGGTACGGAAAGCTTTGCCAAGTAATTCTATTTTTTAGACTATTACAAAAAAAGCTCCCAAAAGAAGGAGCTTTATAAATGAAGTTTAAATTAAAATAAAATCAAGCAAATTCTTCGTTGTAGTTTGCAGTTTCATAAAATTCTTCCAATTCATCTTCAAAGAAGAATTTATCTCCAAAAGCAGGTTTAAGGTCATCCATCCAACGTGCATTTGGATCATATTTTGCATAAAATGGGCGATTAACCCAATCCGGGTTTCTTCCTTGCAGCATTTGAAGCACAAAAACCTTTTGGAAAATACCATTAATGGGAATTTCACTCACTCCCAATATTTGCACTTTTCCGGGAGTACACGACATGCTCGGACCGCGAACAGTTCGACAAATTCCACTGACTTGCTGATATGCTTTTTGGAAAATTTCCCAAGTTTTTTCTAACGGAACTTCAAAGTAGTGGCGTGCGCCGGTATCTCTTTCAACAAACATATAATACGGAATCATTCCCATATTTACTTGCTTTCGCCACATACGTGCCCACATATCGGCATCGTCATTGATGTTTTTTATCAACGGAGACTGTGTTCTGATTTGTGCTCCGGTTTGCTTGATTAGTCGGACGGCTTCTTTCACAGCATCTGTTTTAAGTTCATTTTCATGATTAAAATGCGCCATGAAAGTTAAGTTTATACCGCTTTCAGTTATTTTTTTAAACAGGTCAAGAAAATCTTGAGCATCTTTATCTGTAAGAAATTTATAAGGCCAAAATCCAAGAACTTTTGTTCCAATTCGGATGGTTTGAATGTTGGTGCCGTTATTGGGGTCTAAAAAAGGTTCAACGTATTGTTTGAATACTTTAAAACTCATAATCATAGGATCCCCTCCGGTGAATAATAAGTCGGTAACTTCGTGATGTTCGGTAAGATATCCCAATAATTGCTCGGTTTCCCTTGCTGCGAACTTCAGCCCGTCCATACCTACAAATTGAGCCCATCTGAAACAGAACGTACAATAACTGTGGCAGGTTTGTCCTGAGCTTGGAAAAAATAATAGGGTTTGTTTGTATTTGTGCTGAACTCCGTGAAGCTCTTCCCCTTGGTATTTAGGGACATTCAGTTCCATTTGTCCGGCAGGATGTGGGTTGAGCTTTTCGCGTATGGAATCTGCAATGGTTTTCAGCGTTTTTCTGTCTACATTTTCATCCAATGCTTTTTTCATCGTTTCGAAATCCGTTTCAGATAACATGTCTTTTTGAGNNAAGGAAAAGTCAATCTAAAAATAGGATCTGACAAATAATCGTCCCAGTCGATTAATTCATCAATTACATAATTGTTTACTTTAAATGGAAATACGTTTCCCACTATTTCAATGTTTTGTTTTTCTTCTTCGCTCAATGCCTCAATTTGAGGAATCTCACGAAAATTTCGAACTTGAAATGCGCGGTACTTCATTTCATAATTAATCATTATAGAGGTTTTAATATTAAACATGAACAGGAAAGCACAAGCGCACATTAACCAATTGATAAGATTGGTGTTAACGTTCGTGTTTTCCTATAATTAACGGGCTAAAAAATAGCAGTGCCGATAATATACAATTAATTATGAAACCGGGAAAGGTTATTTTTAATTTTTACAATTATAAATACGCAATTCAATACCATCACTGCGTTTTGTGGCATTAAAATCTATGGCTTATAGTCGTTTTTTTACTTCAATACAATGAAGAATCCTATTTGTTATAAGCGCGGAAAAGTTTAATTTTTCAAATAGTTTTCGGTAAGCGCTATCCAATAAGCAGCACCTTTTGTAAGTAAATCCGGGTTGAACGTAAATTCGGGATGATGTACCATCGGAGTGTCGCCATTTCCTATAAAACAATAGGTTCCCGGTTTCTTTTGAAGCATAAAAGCAAAATCTTCAGAACCCAAATAAGTAGGTCCCGGATAATGTACCTGTGCTTCTCCAAACGCTTTTTTGGCAATTTCATAAGCTTCTAGTGTTTCTTTTTCAGAGTTTACCAAAACGGCACCCGGAACTCCCTCTCTGATTTCGTGTGTACATCCAAAACTCTCGGTCTGATGCTTAATTAATCGGCGAATATTGTTTAAGACCATTTTTCGATCTTCAGGGGTTTTGGTTCGAATGGACAATCGCAATATTGCCGATTGTGCCACTACATTTCCTGCTTGCCCGGAAAGAAAAGCACCAACAGTAACAACTGCACTGTTAGCAGGTGCCACATTTCTGGAAACGATTGTTTGCAGCGCCATTACTAAAGAAGAACCCGCAACGATTGGATCGATGCCATGTTCGGGTATTGCTCCGTGACTCCCTTTTCCGATGATTTCTACTTCCCAATTGTCAACTGCCGCCATGACTTCGCCATCGGTAAAATAAAATTCACCTAATTTTAATCCGGGCATGTTGTGCATGCCAAAAACAGAATCGACCGGAAAACGTTCAAAGAGTCCGTCAGCAATCATCGCCGGGCCTCCTTCCATCGTTTCTTCTCCGGGTTGGAAAATTAAACGTACGGTTCCGTTAAAATTTCGAGTTTCTGCTAAATATTTTCCTGCTGCCAATAACATGCTCGTGTGTCCGTCATGACCACAAAGATGGGAAACTCCTTCTTTTTTGCTTTTGTAGGGAAGGTCGTTAACCTCTTGAATCGGCAAAGCGTCAAAATCTGCTCTGAGACCGATAGCACGATCGCTGTTACCTTCCGTTAATGAGGCAACAATGCCGTATTTTCCTACGCCTGTTTCCACTTCATACCCCCAAGATTTAACCAAATCGGCAATATATTTTGCCGTGTTTTCTTCTTGCATAGAAAGCTCGGGATGTTTGTGCATGTATTCAAACCATTCTTGAATTTGCGATTTGTCTTTTTCTAATTTTTGCAATATAGAATTCATAATAATAGCTATTAAATTTTAGTATTTGTTTGTTTTTTAGGGATGGTCATCATAATTGAAATTAATGCAGCAACAGCCATCAGCAAGTTCACGCCAAAAGCAAAAAATGCCGCTTCACGCACTGCGGTATTGTCTTGTCTTCCGACATAATTAAATACGCCTTCAATCCACTGAATGGATTGTGGGTCACTTGAAAAAACCGTTAACACGGTAGCCGAAATCGCAACGCCGAAAGAAGCTCCCAAAGAGGAAGCCATTTTATAAATTCCCGATCCGCTTCCAACCTGATCGTCCGGAAGTGCTGTAAGTGCCGCATCTGTAGAAGGAGTGGCATAAAAAGCAAGTCCCAGTCCGAAAAGGGTGAATGCAGCCACCACCAACCATTGATAGGATGAAAGGTAATAATGCGTCGGCAGTAAAAGTGCAATGGAGAGAATTACAATTAATGATCCCCAAATCATCGGTTTTGCGGACCGAATTTTTGAAGGAGTTTTTCACCTACCCGAATGAATGAAACAATGGCAATTGCATATCCCAGCGTAAGAAATCCCGCTTGTTGTGCGCTCCAATCGCCACCAACTTGTATCAATGTCATGGCGATAATTAATATACCGGCTGTTCCGTTCAACAAAAAATTGGAAATAGTAGCTCCGGTATACGTCATGCTTTAAAAAAGTTTAAAATCAATATAGGCATTTGGATTCTTTTTTCCCATTTGAATAAAAATAAGGGTAGAAATTATACTGATAGCCAAGATGCCCAAGGTCATGGGGCTTGTCCATCCGAAGTTTCCGCCCTGCGTGGCATAAATTTGAAATCCAACCATCATAATCATAAACGTGATGATTCCTGTCCAATCCAGTCCTTGATTCTCTTGAGATTCTGCCTTACTTTCCGGAGTTCCTCTCATCATGAACAGGCCGATAATCGATAAAATTACTGCGCCGAAAAAGGTCCATCTCCAGCCGATGTTTGCTGCCATTAATCCGCCAAATAAAGCCGCAAATCCGGAACCTCCCCAAGATCCCATGGACCACAAACTAATGGCGCGTTGCCGTTCGGCACCATCCCAATAGGCTTTAACCAAAGCCAAACTAGCAGGCATGATAAAAGCTCCGGAGAGTCCTTGTAAAATTCTACCAATTATCAAAACTGTTTCAGCCAAGGCTCCTTGAGGTGTCAATCCTACTAAAAGCGAGCCCGCGATACTAAAGATGAACCCTAATTTTACGGTTCGGACGCGTCCCCAACGGTCGGCAAGATTACCAAAGATTACAATGAAAATTCCGGAAAAAAGAGCGGTTATGGAAACGGCAATGTTCATGATGTTGGTTTCAATGCCTAATTCAGAAGCCATTACCGGAGCGATATTTAAAGTGGTTTGTGCAAAAAGCCAAAAAGCCAATACTCCGAAAATCATCCCGAAAAGAATTCGGTCATTGCCCTTAAAATTATCTTTTTGAGTGGGTACTTGAGAAGTTGAGACCATATAAAAATTAGTTTATTGATTTGATTGATGATTTAAAAATAGCACATTGTTTTTACATTTATATGAAATAAACCAATCCTGTCCTAAATAATTTAAATAGGTTTTAAAATTACTGTATTTACTGCTATTTACTGTCTACTTTTTATGTTTTTCAAAATAAGACCCCTTGATATAAATTATTGGGTGGTGGTTTGGGTTCTACAAATGGTTGATCGAGCCATTTTTGCAAATCTATTTTCACAAAAAGATTAAGCCTTATAAAAGCAACTAAATTGGATAAATACCACGGGTATTTAGCCAATGCTTTGAGTGCTTTTAAAATAAGTATTGTAATTAAAGCAGTCCATATTTGAATCATTACTGCGTTTTCGGAAGTTCCGATAAAAGATTTGATATGCAATAATTGTTTTATCTCCCGGAAGAAAATTTCTATTTGCCATCGTGCCTTATACAGTTCACTTATCGTGTTTGCTGTCCAAGACTTTTGATTGGTTATCAATTCTATTTCCTGTCCGTTCTCATCATCCCAGATTACCACTCTGCGTAACTGTTTAGGGTACTTCTTTTTTGATTCAATGCCGGTAAGTTCAATGATTTCATCTATTAAAATATGTTGATGACGATTTTCCGGAAGTTCATTTTCTTTTATGCTTTGGAATAGGATGTTTTTTTATGCCTTATAACGAAGAAAACCTCGTTGCTGTCCCAAACATTTAATAGTGAAAAGTCATTGTAAAACCGATCGGCGACAATAACACTCTGCTTTAATAAAGGAATGTCATAAGCTCCTTTGTTATCAGCTGTTTTTCCATTGGTAATGTTGACATAAGCAGGCAAATGTCCGTCGTGATCTAAAAGCGTATGCATTTTGACCGCTCCTTTTGCTGTCTTGTATTTAGCCCAGTCAAATAAACTTAAGCACAAACTGATAGTGGTAGAATCTAGGAGAAATATTTTAGATTTAATTCTGAATTTAACCCGCTTTCGATAAGCCTGCTGTCCTAAAGTATTGAGCAGTTTGTAGTAATAATCTCTGAAAAGCTCCCAATCACGTCTTTTGTTTTGATAGCTAACAGTCGATTTAGAAGGTGCTTTTTCTATTCCAAGATGATTAAGATTTCCGGTAGCTGAACGCAAACCATTACTGATATCTCGAACCGATTGACTCTTTGCAAATTGACAAAAAAGCATTGAAATTAAATGAGTCCAACTGCTAAATCCTTTAGAAAATTTATCTGTTTGTCTTTCTTTGACCAATTTATTGAAAGAAGAGCGGTCCAGCTTTTGAATAATTTGAGAAAACAACATTATATTTGTCATAGGAGAGGTTTTTTTTTGTTCACACTCAAAACTAATAGATTTGAGATAAATTTCTCCCTCCTTCTTTTAAACATTTAGGACGCTATTGGAAATAAACTTTTCATTTCTGATTTTATATTATATTTATATAATTTTATTTTTTAAAATATTGATTTATAGTGAATTGTTCAGGTTTAAGTAAATGTTTCCGTAATGTGCTGATTGTTAATGATTTCTTAAATGTGTATAATGATAAAGAGGAATTTTATTGTTCTGTATTTTTTCTTTTTATGTTTTAAATTGAGTTGGTGTCAAGAATTTAATCAAACCAAAGTTCAGGAGGGAATCGATTTATATTTAAAAGGAGCTTTTGATGCGGCAATCGAATTGCTGACAGCTTGTATCGATCCGGCGGTAAAAAGTGGTGATTCGCTTGCGTTGCAATCGATTTATACCAATTTGGGAAATGCCTACAGTTCTCAAGGGGTGATGGAACGCGCCTTGGAAAATTATCAAAAAGGACTCGATATTGCTTTTCATACCTCCGATACGGCAAGGCAAGCACGAATATTAAGCAACATTGGAACCATTTATTCGGATACCAAAGACTTTCCGATGGCTTTGGAATTTTTTGAAAAATCGGAAAAATTGGCATTGCTCATTAATGATGAAATGACCCTTGCCGATTGCGCTAATGGAAGAGCTTTAATTTATGAGCAAGAAGGGAAAAATGAAGAGGCTTTAGAATTATACACTAAAACACTTGAGATTTATTCGAAACATAATTTAAAAGACAGACTCGCACTCACTTACAATAATTTGGGAATTGTTTATAAACAACTCGGGCGCTTAGACCAAACCATTTATTTCTATAATAAAGCGCTGGAATTGGCAGAAGAGATAGAGGCAAATTATATCGTTGCAGCCATCGCATCCAATTTGGCAAATGTTTATTTGCTTCAAAACCAATATGAAGAAGCCATCCATGCCAATCTGCAAGCCCAACAAAAAGCGCGTGAAATTGGCGCTACTTCCATAGCAGTGGAAACTTACGGAAATTTGATGGATGTGTACGCCGCCATGCAACATTATCAAAAGGCTTATGAATATGCGGTTTTATACAAGCAAGCCAATGACAGTTTGATCAATGTGGAGCGCACTGCACAACTTGCCGAAATGAAAGAGAAGTATGAAACCGAGAAAAAAGAAAGCGAAAACATAACGCTTCGCGAACAAAACAAAGTTAAAGAGTTGCAACTGAATGAGAAATCACTTCAACTGGCAAATCGGAATCTGATGTTAATGGGGAGTTTTTCGGTCTTATTATTATCCGGAGTTGTCGTATGGTTGTATTTATCCAGACAAAAATCCAAAAATCGTACGTTGCGAATTCTCGCTGTCAAAGAATCGGAAAAACAAGAACGCATTCGCATTGCACAAGATTTACATGATGATTTGGGAGCCGGGTTGACAAAAATCGGGTTTATCGGAGCTTTAATTTCTAATGATTTAGCTTATTCGCAATCGAATACGTATGGTAAAACCATTAAAGAAACGGTCAAACAACTTTCGGACAGTATCAAAATTTTAATTTGGTCGCTTAATTCTGAAAGTTTGAGCAGGGGAGAGTTTGTCAGTTACATCAGGCAATACGCTTATGATTATTTTGAAGATTTTTCTATTGCTGTTCACTTTCAATCAACGATAGCAAATCCTGAAAAATCATTGTCAAAAGACGAATTTCGTCAATTGTTTATGACCATCAAAGAAGGCTTAAACAACATTGCAAAATATGCCGAAGCCACTGAAGTTTCTATTATTTTTAATGATGATGATGATGAAAAATTTTCAGTGATTATCAAGGACAATGGAAAAGGATTTGATGAAACAGTTGTCAAGAAAGGCAATGGATTAAATAATATTCGGAAACGAATGGCATCGATTCAAGGGGAAATAGCCATCGTAAGTGAACCTCAACAAGGGACTACAATTAAAATTAAAATTGGTTAATTATTATGATACAGGTTGCAATAATAGAAGATGATATGGAGCTGAGCGAACTCTTAGTCGCGCTAATCAATTTGGGCGATAGCATGCGTTGTTTTTACACTTTTGAAAATGCTCAAAAGGCAATCAAACAACTTCCGGACGCTGCCGTGGATGTGGTTATTGTCGATATTGGTTTGCCGGATCAAAGCGGTATAGAATGTATTCGTGTTCTTAAACCCCAAAATGAAAAGGTGCATTATTTAGTTTATACTTCCTTTGATGATACCGAATTGGTATTTGAAGCTTTAAAAGCAGGTGCAGTGGGCTATATTTCAAAAACTACGGAACCCCACAAACTTGTGGATAGAGTTATGGAAGTTGTTAACGGAGGATCGCCGATGAGCGCTCAAATTGCCAGGAAAGTGGTCACATATTTTCATCAAACCACTTCAGAAATGGAAAAATTGAGCGAGCGCGAAAAAGAAATCCTACACTTGCTGGACAACGGTTTCCGCTATAAGGAAATTGCCAATAAATTATTTCTAAGCATTGAAACTGTACGAACTCATGTGCGTAATATTTATAAAAAGCTGCAAGTAAACTCCCGTACGGAAGCTATTAACAAGACAATTATAAAGTGATAAAATGCCACTATTTGGGTATTTTTTGGAAGCGGTGAATGATTTACATTTGATAGATTTTTCAAATAAATTATTAAACCAACCACAAATCAAAATGAAAAACAAACTATTATTTATAGCGTTCCTAACGCTTTGTAGCGTAAGTTTTATGGCTTGCAGCAGTGACGATAACGATGGCGGCACATCGGGAGATATCGTAGGAAAATGGTCTTTCGAAAAAACCGGAATTATTGTTGAAGGTCAGGAAGTAGGATATACTTACCCTCACAGTTGTTCTACCCAAAAAGATCACATTGAATTTAAATCAAATGGATCAGGTCTCGATTATAGATATAATGGAGCTTGTGAATTGGATGAAGATGAAAATGGATGGACTTGGACAGTTTCAGGAAGTTCTTTAAAAATTACAGACGAACACGGAACCGCTAATTATGAAATTTTAACTCTCAATAATTCTACGTTGAAAGTAAAAAGTACTGATAGTTCAACGGAAGACATGTTCATCCAATTTCTCCGAATGTAAAAAAATAAATTCTTTACAGTAAATAAAAGCGAAGGATTTTTTCTTCGCTTTTTTGTTTTGACAAAAAGTGAGGTTTATTTAAAAGCAATTTTCTTTTTGGCTTCAGTTTTAAATTCTTCGGGGCTTAATGCGGTCAATTTTTTAAAAAATCGGCTGAAGTAGGAGGCATCCCGAAATCCGAGTTTATAGGCGATTCCCTGAATACTTTCTTCACCGATAAATAACAAATGCTTGGCCTCAATTAATAACCGCTCTTGCAAAATTTGGTTAATGGTTTTCCCGAGTTTTTGTTTTAAAATCTGATTTAATCGTTTAGGAGACAAACTCAATTTGTCCGCATAAAATTTAACGCTTCTCTCGGTAGTATAGTGATTTTCTAACAGCAATAAAAACTGATAAATGCGCTTTTCATTTATATCGGGACTAATGAGTTCTTGGTCGGTTTCTGCCATTAACTTTAAAAGAAATGCCTTTAAAAGAGTTCTGATTAACAAAAGATTTCCGAAATATTGAGTATGTTCCTCTTGAAGCAACTTTAAAATTGCTGTGAGTGATTTTGAAGTTGATTTATTGATAAAGACTGTGGTGAAATTTCCTTGTCTGCGAAATAACGAGAATACATTTAGTGCAAATTCTTTTGCTTCATAAATCAACAAATCTTTATCGAAAGCTATAAAATATCCTTTTTTTCCGTCTTTATTAAAAGAGTATTTTCTAAAAGGAGGAACCAAATAAATCCATTCTCCTTTGATGTTTATGTTATCCGTATCGATAAAATGCTTAGGATTTTCATCTTTTATCCAATACATTTCAAAATAGGAGCGATTGGAACGGTTTAATAAATTCAAATCCAATTTCTCAAAAGTACTGATATAGATATAGGTGTTGTTTTGGTTCAAGACGTTGAGAATTTTTAAATAAATCTTTCTAAAGAATATCAAATATAAACATAAGTTGTTGGTTTTTGAAGGGAAGTGTCAGATTATAAAGAGAGCTTATAACAAAAAATTAAGACGCTATTTCTATTTTATCCTATCAGTGTTCTATATAGTGAAAATTTATACAATAGATTAAATCTATATTTGTAATAGCTTTTATGAGGGACATAAAAGATTAAGTAATCAACACCTTAAAAATTTATAAACTATGAACAGTATAAAAGAAGCTCCGACCAGCGGAGTACAAGAAAAATCAAAAGGAAGCTTTTTTGAGTTTCCGCAATTAAAAGGGAAGAAATTACCACAAGACAATTTTATAGGCGGAAAATTTGTACCACCTGTCAAAGGCGAATATTTTGACAATATTTCCCCTGTTAATGGAAAAGTTTTTGCCAGAGCTGCAAAATCTACTCCGGAAGATATTGAACTAGCACTCGATGCGGCACATGAAGCCTTTAAAACATGGGGAAAAACTTCAGCAACGGAAAGAAGTAACATTTTATTGAAAGTTGCCCAACGAATAGAAGACAATTTAGAACTTTTAGCAACCGTAGAAACCATCGATAACGGGAAAGCCATACGCGAAACTTTAAATGCCGATTTGCCGTTGGTGGTGGATCATTTTAGATATTTTGCGGGTGTTATCCGTGCAGAAGAAGGTGGAATTTCAGAACTGGATTCAGACACCGTAAGTATTGTCTTGCACGAACCAATGGGAGTCGTCGGGCAGATTATTCCGTGGAACTTCCCATTACTGATGGCAGCTTGGAAAATTGCACCGGCATTGGCAGCAGGAAATACAATTGTTATGAAACCGGCAGAGCAAACGCCCACCAGTATTTTGGTCTTAATGGAATTGTTACAAGATGTACTTCCGGCAGGCGTATTAAATATTGTGAACGGGTTCGGTATCGAAGTCGGCCAAGCATTGGCAACCAATCCGCGAATTAGCAAAATTGCATTTACAGGCTCTACTGCCACAGGAAAGCATATTATGAAATACGCTTCTGAAAATATTATTCCTTCCACTATGGAACTCGGTGGAAAATCACCAAATATTTTCTTCCCTTCCGTGATGGATGCCGAGGACGAGTTCTTGGATAAAGCGATTGAAGGTGCTGTTTTCTTTGCGTTGAACCAAGGAGAAATTTGTACTGCGCCTACGCGAATTTTAGTTCACGAAAGCATTGCCGATGAATTTACAAAACGCATTGTTGACCGAATCAAAAAAATTAAATACGGAAGCCCGTTGGATCCTGACACGATGATTGGAGCACAAGTTTCGGAGACTCAGTTCAATCGTATTATGGAGTATATCAAAATCGGAAAAGAAGAAGGTGCCGAAGTTTTAGTAGGAGGAGAAGCTCAGAAACATGATGGCGAAACAGAAAACGGATATTACATCCAACCGACCATTCTCAAAGGAGACAACAAAATGCGAGTGTTCCAAGAGGAGATTTTTGGTCCGGTAGTTTCACTGACTACTTTTAAAACTACCGAAGAGGCTATTGAAATAGCAAACGATACCATTTATGGTCTTGGAGCCGGAGTTTGGACACGTGATGCTCACGAATTGTATCAAGTGCCGCGCGCCATACAAGCAGGACGCGTTTGGGTGAATCAATATCATACGTATCCGGCACACGCTCCGTTTGGAGGGTATAAAAAATCCGGATTCGGAAGAGAGAATCACAAAATGATGTTAGACCATTACAGACAAACTAAGAATATGCTTATTTCTTACAATAAGAATAAACAAGGATTCTTCTAATAAATTAAAACAATGAATAACACTGTTCTGTGTGTTGTTTAAATTTGCTTTAACCCGACATCTCTTTTTTGATTGTCGGGTTATTGCTTTTGAATGTTTTGTTGTGAAGTTATTCGGGTTTATAGAATTGTGCCGCAAATTTTAAAAGTGCATTTTTATCAGATTCAATTCCAAGTTTCCTGATGATGCCTGCCCGGTGTGCTTCAATTGTTTTTTCAGATAAGAAGAGCATCTCAGCAATTTCTTTGGTGGTTTTTTGTTTGATAATCAACTCGAAAATTTTCTTTTCCGAGAAAGTCAATTTGTCCATTACTTCCCCTTTCTTGTAATCGATGTCGGTTTCCAGTTCAAAACCTATTCGGTGACTGTAGTACACATCATTTTTTAAAAGATGATTAATGCAGATTTTGAGTTCTTCCAATGCAAATTGTTTAAGTAGATACGCATTGATTTTCAACTCATTAGCTTTCTTGAAAATACTTTTTTCTTTATGTGAGGTCAAGAGAATAATCTTGGTGTCCAATTGATGTAAGCGAATGTTTTCCGCAACTTTCAGACCGTCCATTATAGGCATGCTTATGTCGAGAATTACAAAATCAGGTTTAAGTCTTTTAATGCCCAACCAGGCACTTTCGCCATTGTTGTGTGCTTCCAAAACAACGTGACCGGCACCCTCAAGCATCACCTGAGTGCCTAATAAAGAAAGCGGATGATCGTCTGCAATAATAAAATGCATAATTGTTCTAAATTTTATTTAGGAACCTTGATTTGAACGGTTGTGCCTTTATCACTGGATTTAAAATTGACAGTTCCATCAATAAATTTGGCACGCTCGGTAATGTTTAACAATCCAAAACAATTTCCTTTTTCTAACATTTTTTCCACATCGAAACCTTTGCCGTTGTCTTTGACTTCTACATAAACATAATCGGCATCTTCGGTAATGGTGATTTTCCCTGCCATCGCATTTGCGTGTTTGATGATATTGGTCGTAGCTTCTTGAATAATTCTGTAGAGTTGCAATTCAACCGCGGTATCCAAAGAGCCGTCGTATTCAATTTCTGAAGTGAGCATGAAACTGTGTTGATTTTGTGCGCGTTCGGTCAATTGTTCAATACTGTCTTTTAAACCCAATTTGTCAAATAGCGTAGGACTTAAGTTTCTACTGATATTTCGTACTTCTTCCAAGATTGAATCAATTTTTGATTTGACCTGAGTACTTTTTTCCTCCAATGCATGCCGTAAGTTTATCAATTCATTACTGACGCTATCGTGTAAGTCCGATGCAATGCGTTTACGTTCATCTTCGGTTCTGCTCAGTAATTGAGAGGTGAAAGATTCGGTTAAGGCTTTTTCTCTTAAAATACTTCTGTTTTTGGTCCAAATAATGAGAATCGTAAAAGAAAGAATTATGAATATGGCGCCGGCTCCCAAAAACATGATCGTTTTTTTCTGAGCTTCTAACAGTTTTTCTTGTTGCAGTATTTTCTTTTCTTTCTGCTCCGCTTCAAATTTTTGTTGCAATTCATAGAGTCTCCCTTTTAATCGATCTTCCATGTCTTGCCGTTTATCGCTAATCAATAATTCGGCATAGGTAATGGCTTTGTCATATTCGCCTTTGTCGGAATAATAATCAAAAAGAGCGCTTCCTAGTTGAATCAGATATTGACGTGTAGGCTTCTCTTGTTTGCTGAGTTCCAAGTAAAACGATTCGATTTCTTCCGGATTTTCCAAAGGCTTTTTAAAAATCTTTGCGAACATGATTTCTTGAAAAAGTGTCCGCATATGAAGATCCGGACTTTGCATGTTCTCAGTAATAGCTCTGGCTTTGGTTAAATATTCTTTGGCTTGCTCTATATCTCCTTCATAACTGTGTTTAAAAGCGAGAAACTGTGTTAAAATCGCTTCGTCATATCTGTTTAATGTAAACGAAGGCGCGATGTACGCCATAGAATCCATATATTTTATGGCTTGAACGGTATCCGTTCGATTCATGTAAAAATTGACATAGAGCGAATACGTATTGTAAGTGAGCCCTTTATTGTCGTTTTCTTTAAAGATTTTTAGCGCTTTTTCCAGATGGGCTTTGGCTTCTTCGTATGAAGATGATTTGAGAAAGACACTGTGTAATAACAAGTAAACGGTTCCTTGATTGGTGACATCGCCTATGTCGATAAAAATATCTAAGGCATTTATCAGATGCTTTTCGGTTAATTCAACATTGTTTAATGAATGGTAGCTCTGTGCTAAGGAGAAATTTGAAAACCCTTGCATTTGTTTGTGTGACTGATTGGTAGGAGCGGGTTCAATTGCTTTTTTAAACCATTCGATACTGGTGGGGACTTCATTATTTAAAAAACTTTGAGAGCCTAAGTAGTAACATAAATTGGTATAAGAGTCGCGACTGATTTCATCTCCGTGATTCGTTACCAAAGTGCTTGCACGCGCATAAAAAAGGCTGTCATATTCCATTGCATTATCCAAGACCGTACCGTGTGCAATTAAATAAATTGCCACCATTTCGTGGTCGTTCTCGGCGATGCTTTTGTTGTAGTAATAGTCAAGGCTGTCCTGATAATGTTTTTCCAATGAGCTGGAATAGCGATGGAGCCAGACATAACCCGGAATCGTATGGCGAAACGATTCGCCTTGTGGTTCGGGATCTTGAACCGTTTGTTGATCAGCCTGATTTTCACAACCGATAACTAATAAAAGGAGTAGGATAAAAGCAAAAAGGAAATTAGGTTTTTTCATAATTAGGTTGTTATCTTTTATGGTTTAAACTCCTCCAATTATAATGATTTAATGTTTTTAGAGGATTGTCGCCAAATTTATATATTACTATTGACTTTCCCTCTTGCTTTTTTATTTCTGACTTATTCCATTTGTTTTTTAAAAAACTATCAACCAGCCAAAATCCCCCAACTTTGACTGATTGATAGACATACTGCTTTGTTAATAAGATAATTCAACGGATTAATTTTTATTAATCGAAATCACTAACAAAAGCTTTTAAAATCACATTCCTTTTATTGTTATTAACTAAGTGATTTTTTTGTTCCCCCCACATTGCTTTTGTTATTGTTGAATTATACAAACCATTAACACAGTATATTTTAATTGTAACCTATATAAACTAACTTAAAAATTGTCGATTTTATCTTCGTCATCATAAAGTTTCAAAAAATCGGCTAGGAGGAACAAAGTTTCTAATTTGTCATTTGCTGTTTTATTTACATATTCATTTTTTTCCGTGTCAAGTTTGACTGAAATGTTTTTCTCGATAACTGCTCTTGATTCTTCTTTCCAACATTCTATAATGTTCAGCCGTTACTTCTCCATCTGTATCCACGCCTTTAGAAGTATATCTGAAAGCGATGGATTCCTGACCAAAACTTTGGATTCCAAAACATAAAATGAAACTGAGTACTATTTGAATTTTAAAACTTCGCATCGCGATTATTTTATTGTTATAAAGAGATTTTGTCCTTTTATATTCCTTGTAGCCGATACATTTTTAGACCGTAAAAAACGGACAATCTCATTGGCAAATCGGTTAGGGTTATAAGGTCGGTTTGTTTCCTGATCGTATAAAGGAATGCGTACCTCATCAAAAATCATTCGGTTTTCAACAAGTCCGGACAAATTTGCTCTTCCGCGAAACGCGTTGGTATATATCCATTCTTCAATGGCTTCATTCAGAAAATATCCGTCATCAAGCTCAGTGTCGAAATCCATTTCGGCCTCTTCGTCAAGATTGAATTGAATAACTAAGGCGCGCCCGATTTCACGAATTTCATCGGTTTTGTCCATCAACATATTCAAAAATTCCTCTCTGATTTTATGGTATGCCATTTCTATGAGCTTGTCGCTATCCACATTTTCATAATAGCCGCTGCTTCCGTTAAAGTTGGAAAAGCTTGCACCCGTATGACTTTCAAATGCGGTAAGAATTAAGTTGACATTGACTCTTCCCTGAGCGTTTTCGGAAACTTCCGTATCTACTTGAACATAAATATCTGCGCCGGAACCGGAAATCAAATCGGATTTGAATGAACTTTGTCTGTCCATTGAAAATGCGGCATTGGCTTCGGCTGCTTTTAAACTGGCAACAAAGTCAATCGTACTCCATCCGCGTTGATCAAAAGATTGTTTTACAATAGATACGGCAGATCTGATGTAACGATTGTCATCCAATACGGTGCGAATGTCTTCATCTGCTCTGTTGAAAGGAACAACCATCAATCGTGCAGAAGCTCTTTCGGCAACATCACTTTGAGTAGAACTTATTTGTGCTATAGCAACTGAACTAAACACAAAACATAGCAATAATAAGCCAGTCTTTAGTATGTTTTTTCTGTTTTCCATAATTAAAATCCTATTCTGTTTAAAACTTTATTGCGTTCTAAATCTCTTCTGAGAATGTTATAATTAATTTTAAAGTTACTTACAGCTACCACACATTCACTGGAGGAACTATTGCAAGCATAAAAGTTTTCGTCATTTTCGATAATGTATTGTTGATATCCCGTATTCCAAAAATTATCAAAAAAAGCTTTGTGTTCGGTTTCGATTCCCATTCCTTTTCTGATCATCGGATTTTTCATATCCAAAATATCTGCATCCGGGAATCCCATATAAAACATATGTTGAATCGCTTTTTTATGAGCATCTTTAATTGCAGCTTGTCTGTTTGGCATTTCATCACTCACACCTCTCAGATGCAATACGCCTTGAGCAGGATGCCCTAATAAAGCTGCTGAAGTTGAATAAGGGTTTTTCTTTAATTCAGCAGACTTAAATTCTACTGCTTTTGATTTACATCCTACCACTGTCAATACAGCAAGAATTAGGATTACTAAATGTTTGTTTTTCATAATATTTGGGTTTTAAGTAGTTTGTATTATCTGAGAACAATTGCTAATTCTTCACCGGATTTTTTTGCTCTGTTTACATTTCTTTCATTTTCAATGATGGCTGCTACTGAAAAGTTTTGGTCATCGACACGATACACCCACGCCGTTCCAACCACTTCATAACGCTCGATTTCCTCACTGCCGAGAGTAACCATAGAGACTTTTACGACGTCGGCAATATTTCCAACTTCTACACCCATACCCGATCCGGCGCCTAAAACAATTTCATTATTTTTATCCCATTTCACAATTTTAACATGTGTAGGAAGAAGTGAACTTGCAAATTTTCTTGTGTTGTCACCCAATCTGTTTAACGCAAGGCTAAACGCATCTTCTTTATATTCTTGTAGAGCTTGTTGGGCTGCAATTTGTGCTTCATGTGATTTAAATTCATTTTTTGAATAGTATGATTTCATTGCTTTTAAGACGTTTTCACTTAAAGGAGCAAATTCTGAACTGATGCTGCTTGTGTTCATGATTTCGCCGGTGGTTACATTCAGCATTTTAAACTGAACATTGATTATTGCATTCCATTTGTCCTTGCTGTCTACAAATCGAAGCATCATAATATTGGTGTCAACAATGTAGTTCGCACCTTTGCTCAGACCATCGGTAACCGTGCTTTGGCTGTCAATAAAAGACCCGGTTCGTTGCAATTCTTTTTCGCGTTCCAATTCTTCGATTTTCTCACGATCGACAATTGCAAATTTTTTAGAGGCTACAAATCCGTTGACAATAGCTTCTTGCACAAGTCGCGCTTGATGAGAAGAAACTGCGGTTTCATCATACGATATGGGAAGAAATGCAAGCGTTGTTTTTTCTTGAGCATAATTGATTGTGAATGTAAAAAACAAGCAGAGAATAGTAATGTTAAGTTTCATTGTTTAGTGATTTTTTTATTCTGATACAAACATCTTCAGAATATCCAATGGATACATAGGGGATAACCCTAAATCTTCTTTTTTTAAATGGAGTGTTCACTAAATCAACTATTTATAAAATCAAAAAAACAACTTGAATTTATTTTTTTATAAATAGAAGCTGTTTTAAGAGGTGATGTAGGAAGACTTTTATAGCATAAATAATCTTAAAGTAGGGTATTTGAAGGAAATGAAAGAAAAGGTGCATTAAAATTTCGATTAAAATCTTAATGATGATTCGAGACACTTTGATAAAATCTCTTTGGATAAATTCTAAAGTCGAATTTATACGCTGGTTTATTTATTTAAATAAGGATTATCGTCTCGGTTATGAGTTACCCACAGCAGTCGGGAAGTATCATATCCAATTTTATGAGCTAGCGCTAAGTATTCGTTTTTAACAGTTTCGGGAACTTCCTTGCTTCGGGACAATATCCATAAATAGTCCAAATCTTTGCCGACGACCAATGCATACTGATAGTTTTCATCTATAGCCACCACATTGTATCCGGAATAAAAAGGCCTGAAAAAACTGACTTTTAATTCGGCTATATGCTCATGACCGCGAAATTTTGCCCAACCTTCGGCTTTTTCCCATTCCTTTTTTTCATAATTGTAACCGCTGTTGAGCACGCGGACATTGCCATTGTCGTCTAAAGTGTATTGTGCTGAAACATTGTTGAGCCCTTCTTCATGTTTAAAATCAATGCGGGCAATTTCATGCCATACTCCCAAATAACGATTCAGTTCAAAATTCGTTACTGCTTCTGCATTCTTCGGTTTTGAAGCACATGAGCTTACTAATAAAAGTGTGCTTATAATCAGGAAACTGACTAAGGTTTTAAGTGTCGTTTTCATCTTGTTTGAATTTAAATTTTTTAAAAAAGTACAACACCAATAAAAATTGGGTATAGCCATAAACTGCATCTTCAACAGGGATGGTTCCCATTCTGATTCCCAGAAAATCTCCAGGATTGTAATTGACTATGGGTGATTCCAGTCCGGTGCCGGTCAGCACTCCGTTGACCGGAAAAAATCCGAGCATTAAAAGTGTGAAAACCAAAGAAGCTTTGCCAATCCAAGGGGTTTTGGCAATAAAATGTAAATAAATTAAAGTAGTAATAGTAGCCAGGGCGGTTACGAGTGTATATATTTTATCATGGTGTAGCAACACCACGAGGCTGCAAATAATAACCGCAACAAACACAATGAGGTTGTTAAACCCTGTCAACCATTTCAGTTCAAAGAATTTATCGATGCAGTAATAGGTAAAAATGCATGAAAAGGGAATAAATATGAAAAACAACCATTCTTCCAACGGCAATCCGGAAATGACCAAACCTAAAGTGTAGTTGGTATCAAACCACCAAACACCTCGTGCGGTGAACCATATATCCCAAATGATAAACGGAATGGCGACAATTATCGCTGCCTTGATAAAAGCGCCAAAATAACGACTGAATAACAACCTCCGATCAAAAGATGCCACAAAACAAATGCTAACCGTAAAAAAAAGTACTAAGGAATATGTAAATGCAGTCATTTTTTGGAGTTGTTAAAATACATTTTAAAATATTTTATCGGGACATAGAGAAAACCAAAGCATTCACCGTCTTCTTTTCCGAGATGCTTGTGATGTTGTTTATGTGCTCTTCGCAATGCCAAGAAATACGAATTTTTTGTCTTTCTGAAAAATTTTAAACGTTGATGAATAAATATATCATGGACAAAAAAATATGCCATTCCGTAGAGCATAATCCCGAGACCGATAAAAAATAAATAGTTGTATTCGTTGACAGATCCGAAATACATCAAAGCAATGGTAGGAATAGCAAAAATCACGAAAAAATAATCGTTTTTTTCAAAAGCTCCTTCGGTGCTGTGGTCGTGATGATCTCTGTGCAATACCCATAAAAATCCGTGCATCACGTATTTGTGAATGAGCCAAGTGGCACCTTCCATCAACAAAAATGTAATCAACGTAATAATCAAATTCATAATCTCATTTTTATAAATTTACAGCATTCAGGATTTGTTTTTTAGAAATACCATTTAATCACTCTTTAAAAGATTTTCAACTTGCTTTTTTAATACCTCCGATTGAATCTTCTCTTTATTTTTCATGATAAAATCGGAGTCTTCTTGAATCCGATTGTTGTAGCCAAGAAATGGCGGTGATTTTTTCTGAACGGAAAGTCGGATAAATCGGATTTCGACATTATTCGGAGCCTTTACCAATGCTTGTTCAATATTTTTCTTTCCTTCTTTAAAAGTATTTAATTTGCTGATAGGATTAAAAACATGCGTGGCGCGCATGCTTTGATATCCACCGAGATAAGCCAGTAAAGTAGCAGAATTTCCTTTCTCTTTTTCCAATATCGCAATCATTTCATTGCAAATTTTTTCATCCTCAATTCCTTTTTCATAATTGAGCCTGACCGTTTCCAAATCGGGGGCTTTCAAACCACTCGACAGCAAGACAAAAAAACTTATTAAACCGATAAATTTCATCATAAGTATGCTGTTTTATAACGGACATAACTTTTAAAAGCCACGTAAGCTTTTTGTGAATTCGGAACCCGGATTCTCTTGCTCAATATGTCTTTGGAAGATTTTCTTTTTATTTTGTGAAAGAGCGACAGATAATATTTGTAAGCCAGATAAACACCAAAACGCGATGAGGGAGGAAGTTTACGAATTCCGATAAGTGCATATTTAAATTCTGCTTCAATTTCTTTTTCAATTTGGAGTTTGACCGAATTGTCAAAGACGTTCATATCGATATTCGGGAAATAGGTTCTTCCCAAAAGTTGATAATCATCTTTGAGATCTCGTAAAAAATTAATCTTCTGAAATGCAGAGCCCAACTTCATGGCATAGGGTTTTAAAACTTCGTACTTTTCTTTATTTCCGTCTGTAAAAACCTGTAAACACATCAATCCGACAACTTCTGCCGATCCGAAAATATATTCTTGATACAATTCGGAATTGTATTCAATTTGATGCAAATCCATTTCCATACTGTTTAAAAACTGATCAATCAGTTGATGGTCTATTTGATAGCGACACACCGTTTCTTGAAAAGCTTGCATGATGGGATTTAAAGAAATTCCTTCTTGCAATGCTTGTTTGGTTTCTTTTTTTAACCGATTGAGCAACAGCTTTTTGTCGTATTCGTGAAAGCTGTCTACAATTTCATCGGCTAGCCTCACGTAGCCGTAAATGGAATAAATTGCAGGTCGAATTGCAGGTTTTAAAGCCATAATTCCCAACGAAAAACTGGTGCTGTACTTTTCAGTAGTCAATTTGCTTACCGAAAATGAAAGTTCATCAAATAACTGTTTCATAGGCGATTGATTTTAATTTTATGACTTCTTTTGCTACAATTTTCCCCGAAATAATTGCCGGAGGAACACCGGGTCCCGGTACGGTTAATTGCCCTGTGTAGAAAAGGTTTTTAAGTCTTTTGTTTTTGATTTTTGGTTTTAAAACGGCTGTTTGCTTCAAGGTATTTGCAAGTCCGTATGCGTTTCCGCCGTATGCATGATAATCTGCCGTAAAGTCACTAACACAGTAACTCCTCTTGTATTCTATTTTTGAAGCTAATGCGTTGATTCCCGTATGTTTTTCAATCCGATGAAGCATTTTATTTAAGTATTTCTCCCGAAGGGTTTCATGGTCTTCAATTCCAATGGCAAGCGGCATCAACAGAAATAAATTCTCTTTGTTTTCCGGCGCCGTGGAAACATCGGTTTTAGAGGTGGCACATACGTAAAATAATGGATTTTCGGGCCATTTTTTAACTTCGTAAATGGATTCGATATGACGGTCTAAATCATTTTCAAAAAATAAAGTGTGATGTTGTAAATTGGGAATTTTTTGATTGATTCCCAGATAGTAAATCAAACAGGAAGGCGCAAAAGTTCGTTTTTCCCAATAATCTTCAGTGTAGTTTCTATATTTTTTGTCTAATAAATTTTCAGTGTGATGATAATCCGATGAAGCTATCACGATGTCAAAATGATGTTCTTTTCCGTTGACCGTTATGGATTTCACCTCATTTTCATGGGCTGTAATTTTAGTGGCTTCACTGTTAAAATGAAATTCGACGCCTTGATTTTTTGCAACTTGTTGTATAGCAAGCACCAATTGATAAAATCCGCCTTTTGGATAATGGGTTCCCAATGCATATCCGCCGAAGTTCATCAAACTGTAGAGTGCCGGAATATCTTTTGGCGATGCACCCAGAAAAATCACCGGAAATTCCATCAATGCGCGCAACTTTTCATTTTTAAAATAGCGGGCAACATAACTTCTGAAATTGGTGAGCAAATCTAATTTCAAGGCACTTTTGGCGATTTTGGGTGACATAAATTCGCCCCAATGATTACAAGGTTTGTTGACGTATTCTTGCATACCGACCTCATATTTATACTTTGCCGATTTCATAAATTTATCCAATTGCGTGCCGGCACCTTTTTCAATGGATTCAAACAAGTTTTTAAGTTCTTCAAAATCCTCGGGTATGCCGATGGTTTCATCTGAGAAAATCATTTCAAATTGCGGATTTAATGAAATTAATTCAAAAAAACCTGAAGACTTGTAATTAAAATCGGTGAAAAAGCTTTCTAAAATATCCGGCATCCAGTACCAACTGGGACCCATATCAAAAACATACCCGTTTTCGGTAGTAAATTGTCGCGCCCTTCCGCCGGGCTGATTGTGTTTTTCAAAAACAGTAACTTTACAGCCTGATTTAGCCAAATAAGCCGCTGCCGACATTCCTGAAAAGCCGGCTCCGATGATTCCTATCTTAAGTTTCATTTTTCTCAGTGTGTATAAATTCGGTCATTACTTCAGCGAGTAAATTTTCACTTTCGATGTTCTTTTCATAAATCGGTAGATGAAAATCATTTAGTTTGGTTAAAAGTCGTATCAATTCCATTTTTTCGGCTTCGGTCAAGTTTCCCGTTACAATTTGTGTAGCTTGGCGAATTTTGTCCATTTGTTTTTTCAGCGCTCCCTCACCCTTGGGAGTGATGGAAATGACTTTGCTTCTTCTGTCAATCTCAGAAGGCTTTTGCGAAACCCATTGATGTGCTATTAATCGATTGATGATTTGCATGCCGGCAGGTTTTTCTTGAACATTTTTTTTGATAAGCTCCATTTTTGTCATTTCACCGAAAGCTTTCAGATTAATCAGATAAATAAAATCTTCCTGAGTAGAAAAATCAGAACCGTGAATTGCTGCTTTTGAATACGCTCTTGCATACCGATTCATATGAACTATCAACGTGTTGATGACACTTTCGGGACTGCGTCCTTTTTCTTTGCCTTCCCAATCCGGAACATCTAAAGTTTCAAGTTTATAATTGAATGCAACCCATTTTTTAAAATTGTCTATACACAACTTTTCAGCACCATATTCTCTGCTTTCAACTTCGTAAGCTTCAATTAAATCGAGTACTTCTTTGATTAGATTATAGTCCATTATTTAAAAATGTTTCAGTGTACAAATATATTAATCAATTTTAAGAATAGAATAAAATAATACTATTTATTGAAAATTTTCAATTAATTTTGTCAGAAATTTATCTCACTTATGAAAAAGTTAATGACTTCTTTGTGTATGCTATTGATTTGCAGTGCTGTGTATTCGCAAACACTGGGTACGATAACAGGAACAGTTAAAGATAGAAATACACAAGAAGGTTTGCTTGGAGTTACAATAATTTTAACAGGAAATAATGATACTTATACCGCCGTCAGTGATGAGGAAGGAAATTTTCTGGCGCGATTGCCTGTTGGCAGATACAATTTGGAAACATCCTATATCGGATATGCTCCTTATACAGCCTATAATATTATTATAAGTTCCGGAAGTGCTCAAGTTCTTCAGATTGAATTGGACATTACCAGCCAAGAATTGGACGAAGTGGTGCTTCGTTCCGGAAAATCAGTACGCGCTACCAATATGGTTACGCCCTTGGCTACGCAACGGTTAACATCGGAAGAAATTAAAGTGAATCCCGGTGGAAATTTTGATGTTTCCAAAGTCATTCAGGTGTTGCCGGGTGTAGCGGGCGGAACGACGCCCAACAGAAACGACATCATTGTTAGAGGCGGGGGACCGAGTGAAAACGTGTACTATCTTGACGGTATTGAAATCCCGGTTTTAAATCACTTTCAAACGCAGGGAGCAAGTGGCGGTGCTACAGGAATTCTGAATGTTTCCTTTATTCAAGATGCGCAATTGACTTCTTCAGCATTTGACAGCCGATACGGAAATGCGTTGGCTTCTACAATTGTCATCACCCAACGCAACGGAAATCCGGACAAATTGAGCGGAAACATTCGTTTGTCCGGAAGTGAATTTGCAGCAATGTTAGAAGGTCCCTTAGGAAAAAACACCACGTTTATGGCTTCCGCAAGAAGGTCGTATTTGCAGTTTTTGTTTAAATTGTTGGATTTGCCCATTCGTCCGGATTATTATGATTTTCAGTATAAAGTCAATCATAAAATTGACAGTAAAACCGAGTTAAACTTTATCGGAATTGGCGCAATAGATAATTTTGAGTTGGAAACACCCAAAAACAGCGATGCCGAAAACGAATATACCACACGAGCAAATCCGTTGATTAATCAATGGAATTATACAGTGGGTGCTTCTTTAAAAAGATTAATTGATGACGGATATTTTACGGTTGCACTAAGTAGAAATATGTTTTTTAATGGTGCCGACCGTTATGAAAACAATGCATTAAAAGAAGGTGATAAACTTTTTGCTTTGGAAAGTCACGAGATTGAAAACAAGTTGCGAATTGATGTGAACAAATTCGTCAATGGCTGGAAATACAGTTACGGAGTAGAAACGCAATATGTAAAATACGATTCCGATATTTTTAATACCCTTCAAAGAGAAGTCCGAGATTCGGAAGGCAATATCATTACGCCTTCGCTTTTTTTTAATGCAAATTCTGCAATAGATTTTTATAAATTCGGTGCTTATGGTCATCTTTCCAAGTATTTTTTTAATGACAAGTTATTGGTGTCCGGAGGGGTTCGTTCGGATATAAATACCTTTACAACAGACGGTATGAATCCGTTAAAATCAGTTTCACCGCGTGTTTCGGTTGCCTATAACTTCAATCCGCAATGGAGTGTTTCGGCATCCGTGGGAAGTTATTATAAAATTCCGGTCTACACCATGTTGGGATATGCAGATGCGGACGGCGTTTTGGTGAATAAAGATTTAGATTATATCAATGCGATTCATTACACCGTTGGGAGCGAATTTGTCCCAAGAAATGCTTTGCGGTTTACATTAGAAGCGTTTTATAAAGATTACAACAATTATCCGGTCGCTACAGAAAGCGGCATTTCCTATGCAAACATCGGGACCGATTTTTCAGCGGTGGGAGGTGAAGCCTATGAATCGGTTGGAAAAGGAAGAGTATATGGAATTGAGGCGTACGTTCAACAGAAATTGGTCAGAAATTTATTTTATGTGGCGAGCGCAACTTTTTACAATTCTGAATTTTCAGGCATTGATCGCGAGTACATTACCTCTACTTGGGATTATAACTTTATTTTTTCTGCAACTTTGGGATATAAATTCCGAAACAACTGGGACATCGGTGTAAAATATCGTTTTGCCGGCGGACAGCCGTACACACCTTTTGATATTGAAGCTTCCACACAGTCTTATTTAACTACCGGAAGAGGTGTGTATGATTATGCCCGATTAAACAGTGAACGATTGCCGATATTCAATCAGTTGGATTTAAGAGTGGATAAAAAATACAATTTCGAGAAATCAAGTTTGAGTTTGTTTTTGGATTTCCAAAACATTCTGTACTACAAAACACCGTATTTGCCGAAATTTACTTTTAAAAGAAATGATGATAATACAGGTTTTGTAACCACAGACGGTCAGCCGATAAAAGCAGACGGCAGCAATGCCATTCCGGTAATTTTGGAACAAGAATCAGCGACCATCGTTCCTTCAATCGGGTTTATTTTTGAGTTTTAAAATATTTTTTCACACATTGTAATCCTTTTGATTGTGGTCTGAGAGGTAATAAAAATGCTTTTAAAAGCCGTAAAAAACCTTATGAGTTTGAAGATTAATCTTGTGTTTTTATAAAAAGCTGTAAAATATCCTTACTTTCATTTCACTTTATTTACGTATCTTTCCCTTGTAAATTTTTATTTTGGAAGATTCTTACATTTCAATAAAACAGTGGAATGAGGACGATCGACCTCGTGAAAAGCTCTTGCTAAAAGGAAAAATGTCGCTTAGTGATGCAGAGCTTATTGCCATTCTCATCGGTTCCGGCAGTAAAAATGAAAGTGCAGTGGCATTGAGTCAACGGATATTACGTTCTGCCAACAACAATCTGAACACCTTGGGTAAATTTTCAATCAGTGATTTGACCCATTTTAAAGGCATCGGACAGGCTAAAGCCATCACCATATTGGCTGCTATGGAACTGGGAAGAAGACGTCGGAATGAAGAAGCCGTTAAACAAAAAAAAATCACAGACAGTACCAAAGTTTTTGAATATTTTCAACCCTTAATTGGTGAATTGCCACACGAAGAATTTTGGATTTTATACTTAAACAATTCCAACAAAGTTTTGAGACACATGCAATTGAGCAAAGGAAGCATTACCGGTACTTTAGTCGATGTTCGTTTACTATTCAAAGAAGCTGTATTGCTCGGTGCCGTCAGTATTATTCTGGCACACAATCATCCTTCGGGAATGCTCAAGCCCAGTCAGGCCGATATTAATATCACCAAAAAAATTAAAGCTGCAGGCGAACAATTAGATATAAAAGTTCTGGATCATCTAATCATAACCGAATCGAATTTCTTTAGCTTTGCTGATGAAAACCTTTTGTAAGATGTTATGCTTTTAATTTACACACCCAAAATAACGCCGCGTGTTGAATATTCATTTAAACATATTTGCAAAAGAATTTTAAACATAGAAATAGGGCTGACCAACGACGAAAACGATTTTAGGAGTTATGAGGGCGCTAAAATTTCCTATGGAAAAAAACCCCTTGACGCTGAAGTTTTTTTTCAATCAGCCGGATTTTTAGAACAACAAGGCATTGAAACTGTTGAAATTATCGTAAAACCTTGGGAAGAAACTTTCTGTTTTTTTTCGGTTTCTCAAATAAGTAGTTTGCCATTTGATATTTTTTCGGCTTCATTTTATATGTTGAGTCGCTATGAAGAATATCTTCCCCATGTAAAAGATGAAAAAGGCCGATTTACAGCTGTCGAATCTTTGGCACATAAAGAAGGTTTTTTGATGCAACCGGTGGTGGATATTTGGGCCTATAAATTCAGAAACGTATTGTTGGCTCATTTTCCTGAGCTGCTCTTAGAAACAAAACCCAAGGAAATGTCTATAACTTCTCTAATTGAAGCTTCCGAGCCCTTCATTTATGCTCAAAAAGGAATTTTCCGAACGATTGTAGGAGTTTTGACCGATTTGTTAAATGGAAAATTTCGGAAGTTACTGACACGTACAAAAGTGATTCTACGATTAAAAAGAGATCCGTATGACACTTTTAAATGGATTGTAAACACCTTGAAACACAGCAATTTTAAAGTGATTGTTTTTTTTATGTTAGGCGAAGCGACATCGATTAATAAAAGCATGAACTTTCACCGAAAAAAACTAAAATTACTGATTAAATATATCAATGATTATACGGAAACCGGGCTGATTTTTTCATTTAAAAGCTTGAAAAATCCCGAATTGTTAAAGAAAGAAAAGAAGCATTTGGAAAGCATTACTCATAGAGCGGTACAGAGTTCGATTAATGCAGAATTATTGGTGAATTTACCCGAGATTTATCGGCAATTAATTGAAATTGAAGTACGAAATGATTATACCATGGTTTTTTCCGACATGCCCGGATTTCGCGCCGGAACATGCACTCCTTTTCTGTTTTATGACTTAGATTACGAAGTAAAAACGCCTTTGTTGCTTCATCCTGTTGCGGCACATACGCAGATGTTTTCCGCAGCAAAATATTCCAATAGTAAAGAGCGTACAGTCAATGAACTTTTAAAAGCCGTTGCATCCGTAAATGGACATTTTTTGATGATTTTTTCAAACAAGGATTTCTCATCAGATTCACAAAGTCAAATATGGAAAAAGATTTTTTCGGAAAAACTTAATTCTTACAATTAATATAAAACCTCACAAAACACAACATATGCATACGTATAAACTACTTTTTTTCGCATTTCTTTTCGTCGGATTGATGCATGCACAAGACAAAACCATTCACGATTATAAATTTGTGGTCGTTCCTGAAATTTTTGATTTTCAAAGCAGTAAAAATGAATATCAGTTAAATGAAATGACTAAGTTTTATTTGGAAAAACAGGGATTTGTAGTGTATGATTTGATGAAAATTTCTCAACAATTCCGTTGCGAAGGTTTGTATGCTGATGTCATCAAACAAAATACACTTATAGGAACGCGTCTTCAACTGGTATTGAAAGATTGCAACAACAATATAGTTTACCAATCACAAGAGGGGAGGAGTAATAGAAAAGATTTTCAAATTGCACACCAAGATGCGTTGCGAAATGCTTTGCAACATTTGCCGAAAGTGAATATGGAAGCATTTGATTTTCAAAATCAAGTGAATGCAACGGAAGAAATAAATCCAGAAAATCTTGAGAACGCAATTTCAGGTGGAGATAAATATATGAAGGAAGGGGAAGTTTATCTTTTAAAGCCGATAGATTCAGGGTTTTCACTATATAAAGAAACCGAGTCGGGAAAAATGGTATTGATGGGAAAAATCATCAGTTTTGGACAGAATTATACGTTTTTGGATCAAACGGGAAAAACAGGCAAAGTCAGTTTTGATACGGAAGAAACCTTTATCATTGAATTTCCGGATGAAAAACACCATTACAAATCCATCGAGTGATTTTTAGGTTAATCGCACGGATAAATTTCACTTCCGTCCATGTTGAAGCTCAACTTGTCAGTGTATAAGAAAAAGCCCGGTGAATTTGTAAAAATATGAGTAGCCGTTGAAACTTCTCCGGCTCGTAATGATTTCCTGTGCGTTGTCAATGGTAAATCTTCTTTGTTTTCTTGCGTTCCGTAATTAAAAAATACGTGGCGGTCGTAAAAATTTCTAAACTGAATTTGCCATTCATAACGCGTTCCATTTTTTTTCAAAAGACGTGCGCGATATTCGATGTTTTCATAGCATTCGGTAGGTGTCCACTCCGGCCAGCCTTCTGCTTGTGCATAACTGAAACTTGAGTTGACAAGCGTTGCCAGCAAAAATAAAATTCCGATTTTTTTCATGGCTATCGATTTTATTGAAAATGAATAGTCTAAGATAAGAATATTTAAAATCTCATCTTAATTTTTTTGTTGCTGAAGTTTTTTATCCGATTCTTTCTTTAATGTCTCCGAATCTTTTTCTTCAATGATTTCACTTCCCAATTTTTCCGGATTGAAAGAAACCGGTGTTTCTTGTGAACGCCCGATATCGAATATACTTGTAATTTGCAAACCTTTTTTATATGGAATTACTAGGGTTTCATAATCAATTGTTGGGCCTACTTTTTTTATCTGTAAAGTAGTCGGTTCGTTTTCGTTTAAAGGGACTCTTACGTAATGAATAGTAGCCGGTAAAGACTGCCAGTTTCTTGTATCTGCTTCTTCTAAAGCGGCACCCACACCATCAGCAACAAGACGAGTAAGGTTTCTGACTTCTTTTCCGCCCATTTGTTTGGCGAGTTCACCCAAACCATAGGAAGTCGCTTTTTTTGTTGCAAAACGCAAAATCATATCTCCAACTTCTCGAAGCATGCGATCGCGCAACGACTGTTTGGCAATGTAAAAAAAGTTTTCTGACATTTGGAGCGGGAATTCCTCGTTGTCTTCTGTAATAATACTTGCCGAATTGTAGTAACTTTCACTTTGTTCGTATTTGGGGATGGCAATGACATTAATCGACGGACTGGAACCTGTCGGAAGTGTAATTACCAAATCTTCCTCGCCATCGTCATACGTAGCTACAAAAACACCTCCAACACCGGATGCCGAAAGTTTTGTTTGTCCTTTTTGAGGTCCGCGTCCGTTTTCCCAGAATATAATAGCTTCTCCAGCGGAAGCCGGTGATTCAACCACATCCGGATAGCGTTTTTTGTAAAGAGAATATTCATCGCGAAATCCCATAATTCTGCTTGTCCGAAGCAAATCCTTTTTTAACTGTTCGGGAATTGGAACACCAAAATAAACATTGTCATTTTCTAAAAATATGATTTCTGCATTCCGATAAGCGATGAAAGCATTATTGATATCTCCGGTAGCTTCATAAAGAATTCCTTGAAGAATTTGAGAAAACGCGTCACGACTGTATTTGTTTTTATTGTTTTTATAGCGTTGGTTTAATTCATGAAGTTTGATGTCAATTCTTTTCGCCTCTACCAATGCCGCTTGAGGGTCGCCCAGAGCAAAGAAATTTAATGCTTTATAATAATGAATGATAACTTTTTCAAAGTCTTCTCCTTTGTAAGGTTCCTGCATCGGATTGACAAATTTCGCAGCAACTGCTTGTCCTACGCTGCTTTTGATTTGGTCGTCAATCAAAATATAGGCTTCTTCCAAAAGTCGGTTGCTCTCTTCATAGTTTCTGTTCATATGCTCTACTTTGCCTTTTTCCATCAGATAGAGCAATCTGTTCCTTGGAGCATTCAGAAATTTATTTGATTCGATTTCGTTCAGTGCAGCGGCAAAATTTCCTTGTTTAATATAATTTTGAATGGCAACAGTACGATCCTGATACCGTGATCCGGCAGCACACGAGACAAAAAGAAAAGCAAAAGAAATTATATAGAATAACATTCTTAGCCTTTGGGCTATGATATTCATAATCAGAATGTTGATTTGTTAGAATGTATAATAACAACAGGTTCTGTTGTTCTTATTTCAAGTATTTCTTGATTTTATTCTCACCCATCCAAACTTTTTCGTTGGTTTCTAAATTGGTGAGTTCCAAGTCTATCTGATAAAAGATTGTTTTTTCTCTACGGTTTTGGTCAACAATAGAGTTGATGGTTCCTTGCAGCATAAAGTCAGCACCCATTTCCATACCAAATCTTTTCATCGTTTCTTGTGAGGCGTAATTTTGTTGATCTGCACGTTCTGCACGCAGTTCTTCGCGTTTGTCTCCTGCTTGAACCAAGCGCATGCGACCGGAATTTACAATGGCTCTTTCAATATCTTTAGAAAACGTTTCGGTAGCAATATGCTCGTGCGATTTATTGGTTATCATTCCAACAATAATTACAGGCTGTTTCCCTTGATTTCTGGAAGAAAAAGTGTTGTACCACGAATGGCTCATCAATTCTTGGGTAATTTGCTCTGCGGTAAGTCGAGAATCGGTTTCGTTCCAACGACCACTGAGGTCATGTACTGAAGACTCCGAAACACGTTGGACTTTTGTTGCACAAGAAGCCATTAAAATGGATAGAATAAAGATGAAAGAAAATCGAAATTTCATAATAATTAATTTTATTTGGTTACGCTGACAAAGATAGAAATTTTTGAATAATATAACGATGTGACTTTATGAATGACAATGCTTTCCAAATAAATTTTAAAGTTGGATGAGTATATATTTAGTATCTTTCGTATTTATAATAAAAACTCAGCAAAATGAATAAAATTAATGTTTATGTTTTAGGTTCCTTTCTTGGAATTGTAGTTATTTTCGGACTCCTTGGTTTTAAGTCGTCCAATGATTTAGCTATTTATGAACCCCAACCAACTTGGAAAAATTTAAAAGTATTGCCACAAGATATTTCAAAGGACAGTCTGATGGGGCTCATGGACAATTATTCGATTTCATTGGGAGTAAAGTGTAGTTATTGTCATGCACCTCAGAAGGACAATCCTTCAAAATTGGATTTTGTGAGCGATGCGTTGATTACAAAAGAAATTACACGCGGAATGATTGCGATGACTGATGAGATTAATGAAAATTACTTTAAACCTCATTTTCCCGATCCCAAACCCAAACAAGTCCATACCGTAAATTGTGTGATGTGTCATCACGGAACAGCGAATCCGAGAAAGTATTTATCCAATATGGACAAGGTATATCAAATGTATAAGCCTGAGGAAGACAAATAAAAATTAAAAATCATATTTCTCTTTCCATAATTTTTTAAGATACTCCCGAATTGAATTTTCTCTTGGATTATTTCCCGGAATGTAGAAAGAAGTTCCTTTAAGTTCGTTCGGGAGAAACTCATGAGGAACAAAATTAGATTCGTAATCGTGAGCGTATTGATAATTTTGGCCGTATCCCAATTCTTTCATCAGCTTCGTAGGAGCATTTCTTATGGATAAAGGAACAGATAGATTTCCGGTTTCTTTTACTTTCTGTTGTGCAGCATTTATAGCCTTGTAAGAAGCATTGCTCTTAGGAGAAGATGCGAGATAGATGACACATTGACTTAAAATAATTCGCGACTCGGGATAGCCGATAACATTAACTGCTTGAAATGTGTTATTGGCCAAAACCAGGGCAGTAGGGTTTGCGTTTCCAATATCTTCAGAAGCGAGAATAAGCAAGCGTCGCGCGATAAACTTTACATCTTCACCACCTTCAATCATTCTTGCCAACCAGTAAACCGCGGCATTGGGGTCGCTTCCACGAATGGATTTTATCAAAGCAGAGGCTATGTCATAATGTTGTTCGCCGGCTTTGTCATAACGAACGGTGTTATTTTGTATTTTTTGCATTACCAAATCATTGGTAATTACAATCTCTTCTTGGGTTTCTGAAAGAACGATGAGTTCCAACAAGTTTAATAATTTACGGCCGTCTCCACTGGAAACCCTAATAAGCGCATCTGTTTCTCTGAGGGTAATATTCTTTTTCGATAAGATACGATCCTCCTGAATTGCACGTTCCAAAAGGGCTTCCAAATCTTCTTTATTAAAGGGTTCAAGAACATACACCTGACAGCGGGAAAGAAGCGCCGGAATGACTTCAAAACTCGGATTTTCTGTCGTTGCGCCGATCAAGGTAATCCACCCTTTTTCTACTGCACCCAACAGCGAATCTTGCTGAGATTTGCTGAATCGGTGAATCTCATCGATAAATAGAATCGGATTTTTTGTAGAAAATAAAGAGTCACTTTTTTTAGCTTTTTCAATAACTTCTCTAACTGCAGCAACTCCACTGTCAACTGCGCTGAGTGTATAAAAAGGGCGTCCGCTTTCTTTGGCGATAATGGTTGCCAGTGTTGTTTTTCCGGTACCCGGCGGTCCCCAAAATATCATTGACGAAATCATTCCGGATTCTAATTGCGCAGTGAGGGTTCCGTTTGGTCCCACCAAATGCAACTGACTTACATAATCACTAAGTTTTGTCGGACGGATGCGTTCTGCCAATGGAGTATTCATACGACAAAATTACAACTTATTTAGTGTATTGCTATTGATTTTATGATTCACCTCTGCCAAAATAACATAACTTTGATAACGGGTCGTTTTTTGTTGCTGTTTACACATGAAAAAAAATAATTCACTACGCTGGAGAGCCGAAGTTTTAATTTTTCCATTGGCGATAACATTGATGCTGTGGGTGGTGTTTTGGATTGAGCACAGATTTCGGATTGATTTCACGCAATTTGGGATTTATCCGCGTAGTGTGGAAGGACTCAGAGGTATTTTATTTAGTCCTTTTATCCATGGCAGCCTAAAACACATTTTTAATAATACAGTCCCGCTTTTCGTTTTATTGATGGGCTTGTTTTATTTTTATAGACACGTCCGGTGGAAAGTACTGATTTTCGGCTTTTTATTGACAGGTTTGCTTACTTGGACAATCGGAAGGCCCGCTTTTCATATCGGCGCCAGTGGAATCGTTTATATGCTCGTAGCATTTATTTTTTTCAAAGGAATTTTTTCAGGGTATTACCAATTAGTGGCGATTGCATTGGTTGTAGTTTTTCTTTATGGCGGTTTGTGGTGGTATATTTTCCCCATTGACCCTAAGATTTCATGGGAAGGACATTTATCCGGATTTATCGTTGGATTTATATTTGCATTAATCACCAAAAATGTTCCGCTATCTCAGAGTAAATATGAATGGGAAAGAGAAGATTTTGATGATTCAAAGGATGCTTTTATACGCCATTTTGATGAACAAGGAAATTTTAAAGAAATACCTCCACAGGAAGAATTGGAAGATGATAAAAGGCAATCAACCGAAGGCAATCCCGGAATTAAAATAAATTACATTTACACCGAGCGTAATAAAGACGAGTCTAAAGATCAGTGATGCCGTTGTCTTACAATTTCATACAAAAAGGCTCCACAAGCTACAGAAACATTTAAGGAGTTAATTTCTCCAAGAAGTGGAAGTGCAGCTTTATAATCAGTCAAATTTAAAACTGAATTCGAAATCCCTTTTCCTTCTGAGCCTAAGATTACCGCAAGTGGTTGTTTTAAATCGATAGTATATAAATTAGTATCAGTTTTTTCAGTGGCTGCAATTATCTTAATCTCGCTGCTTTGCAGGTAAAAAATAGCGTCTTTAATATGATCTACTTTGCAAATGGGAATTTTATAAATAGCTCCCGCTGATGTTTTAACGGTATCTCCGGTTATCGGTGCTGCACCGCTTTTGGGAATTATAATAGCATTTACTCCCGTGCATTCCGCGGTTCTTACAATGGCTCCAAAATTTCGCACATCAGAAATTTGATCCAAAATCAAAAATAAGGGTGCTTTATTGGATTTTAAAGCATCAGCTACGACTTTTTCAATAGAGGTAAATGAAATAGGAGCAGACTGGGCAATAATTCCCTGATGATTTCCTTTGACCAAACGATTTAATTTTTCAATCGGCACAAATTGAATCGTTATATTCTTTTGTTCCGCATTTTTTACAATTCTGTTTATTTTCTCATTGGTGTTTCCATTTTGAACAAACAGCTTATCCAGATTGGAAGTTTGCAAAGCTTCTTCAACGGGGTAAATACCGAATATCAGGGAGTCAGATTTCATAGCAGTAAATTTAATATCAAAAATAGGGTAATATTTATATAAAGTAAAACCACCTTTCAAAATTTCGAAAGGTGGTTTTTAAGAATTAAAAATTTAGTGTGACCTTTAAGATTATCTTCTAAGTCCGACATTTACAACCCCACCTGAGGCTGCAGTATCATCATTTTTTACAGCCAATCTAAAGTAGGTTCTTGTGGTAGTAATCTTACCGTTGGTATTATCACCTGTTAATGTAATCGTACCCACTCTTTCTCCTGCTGGAATGGTCACAGTAGTGTCAAAACTGTAATCACCTTCAGTTGGAGGATATTCTGTCGTATTGTCGATTGGAACTTCGATAATTTCAAAAGTTCTGTCTTCTGAAGAAATGTCGGATGCAAACACATCTACAGTTGTGCTTCTTATAGTTCCTTCAGCAATACCGTTGATGTTTCTATTTTTCGTAGTAAAACCAACAACAGGAATTCTGTCTGAATCATAATCTTCATAAGTGTCGCATGAGGTTGAGGCAAATACGATGGTCATTATGAGCAATAAATATTTGATGTTTTTCATTTTTAAAAAATTTTAGACAATTAGTAATCTGGATTTTGTTCTAGATTTGGATTACGGTCTCTTGCTCTTTGTGAAATCGGCAATTGCAATCTATGGCTGGAACTGCTTAAGTTTTGAGACTCGGAAGCCTGGCCTGAGCCATCAGAATTGTCTCCCATACCATCTCTACTTATACCCAATCCCCATCTTTTCAAATCAAAGAAACGTTGAGATTCAAAAGCAAATTCCAACCTTCTTTCAAGACGGATGGCATCTCGAAGTGCAGTTCCTGTTTCTCCGCTTGGTGGAGTAGTATATCTGTTAGTTCTTACTACGTCAAGTGCAGCGAGTGCATCAGCTTCTCTACCCAAGTTGTACAATGCTTCGGCTTTATTTAGATGAGCTTCAGCAGCACGAAGGATTTTTAAATCCACTTGTCCGTTTGATTGTCCGGGACGTCCAAACAATTTTTTAATAGCATTGTAGCCATTTCCTTGAAAAGTGTAAGCTTCTTTACGGATGTCATCGTCATCAAAAAGATTGTACAATTCATAAGATACCACATATTCAGGTCTTAATTGGTTTGGGGAACCTTGACTCCAAGTTACACCAACATTAATTCCCAAAACTCCTGTTTCGTTTGGAATGTAAAACAACAATCCGTCTTGATTTGTATCCTCCCAAACACCAACAACAGAAGAACGGGGCGCAACCGGTTTAGTAACTAAGTTTGCGGCATCAATGGCTTTTTGCCATTCTCCCATATATAGATAAACGCGTGATAAAAGCAAGTTAACTCCATCCTTATTTAGACGTCCAACGGGATTGGTTTCATTAATCAAGTTAGCAGCTTCTGCAAGTTCAGATGCGATAAATTGATAGGTTTCTCCAACAGTGGCTCTGGAAGGAGTCGCATTTGCATCTGGTTCAGTAACGATAGGGATACCTAAACTTCCATTAGCATCACTCGATTGAGTAGGTATCTTGGCAAAAAATGTAGCTACATGTAGGTGTGCCATAGCTCTTAGCGCTTTAGCTTCTCCAACTATATTGTCTTTACTCTCTCCTCTAAAATCTTCTATATTTGAGAGTAACAGATTAGAACGATAGATAAGAACATAAGCAGCATTATACAATCCTAACATAGGGTCGTCCGCAGGACCGTAAGTCCAATTATGTAAGGCTCTTCTTGTAAATCTTCCTCCTGTAGAAGAAGTTACGTTATCTGCAAGAATATCGGGAGCATCATACATGCCTCCTGAATCACTTCCTCCATATAAAGGCCCAGCAGTTAGAGTAGAATATACTCCACGAATCGCATTTTCAAAATCTTGTGCAGTAACGTAAGCATTTTCAGTTCCAAATTCATCAAATGGTACCTGATCCAATTCGCTATCACAGGCAGTAAAACTACCAACTATAAGCGTTAAAAGGGTTATTTTAAAAATTATTTTTTTCATCGTAGTATTTTTATTATTTATTAGAAACTAATATCCAAACCTACTTGGAAAGATTTTGTATTAGGATATGAATATAGCGTAGCTTCACCCGGAGCCACAGTGTCAACAAATGACAATGTTTCACCGGAAGAAATACCTACTTCAGGATCGCCCCAGAAATTGCTGAAAGTAAGCAAATTCTGTCCTTGTAAATATATTCTCAAAGAACTGATAGGAGTTCTCTCTAATACTGTGTTAGGGAAGGTATATGAAAGGGTAATGTTTCTCATACGGATATAATCACCTTTTTCTAACCATCTATCTGAATTTTGCATAACGGTTTGATCGTCAGTAGCATAAATTGGGCTAGGTAATACTCCGGTGTCACCGGGTTGTTTCCAGTAATCCATAGCTCCTATGGCTTGATTACTGTTGATATACAATCCGTCAGATTCTTTTTGCATGCGCATGATGTTGTAAATCCAGTTTCCGGCTTTAAAAGCAAAGTCTGCTCTCAAACCAAATCCTTTATAATTTACGTATGTAAAGAAACCACCTTCTTTATCTGCAATAGAAGATTTCCCTTGCAAGACTCTATGTTCGGTATCTTCCGGAAGCTCGTTTGCGAAATAAATCTCTCCGTCAGCTCCGTAGAATTGACCTCTACCGGTAGCAGGATCAACTCCGGCATAGCGGATGTAGTAGTGTTCATTAATTTTAGCACCTTCTTCCCAATAAATACCAAAAGTATTGCCCGGGGAGATAGACTCTCCATCAGGTAATGAAACGATTTTGTGATCAAGGAAAAGGATGTTTCCACCAAGAGTCCATGTTAAATCATTTGTGCGGATAATATCTCCTTGAAGTGACAATTCAAATCCCTTGTTTTGGATATCACCAATGTTTCCTAACACAAATCCAACTCCTGATTCATATGCTTTTGGAACATCGAAAAGAAGGTCTGTAGTATTTCTAACAAAGTAATCTGTTACGGCGCGGAATCTCCTATTGAACATTGCAAGTTCCAATCCGATATTCAAAGTGGTTGAGGTTTCCCATGTTAGATCAGGATTTGCTATACGATGAGGTAGTGTGCTTGAACCACCTGGATAAGAACCGAATTGGACAACTCCTTGAGATGCATATCGTGGTAAACCAAATCTGTTACCAACAGAACCATAAGAAGCTCTTACATTTAAATCGTTAATTTGCTCTACATCAAAGAAAGATTCTCTGGCGATATTCCAACCAAGACTTCCAGAATAGAAAGTACCATATTTAACATCCTCCCCAAAGTTCGAAGAACCGTCTCTACGAACAGAAGCTTCAACTGAATATCTCCCAAATAATTCGTATTCAGCAAAAAGTCCGTAAGAAACAAGTGTTAGTCTAGATCTTTGTGTATTTCCGCTTTCAATTTTACTGGCATTCCATTGTGTAGTCAATAAAGCCGAAGGGAAACCAAGCGATCTAACAGACAGAAAATTCATTTCATTCATGTTGTATTCGTACAATCCAAGAACATTAAGGTTGTGGTCTTCGGAAGCATAGTTGTAATTCAAACGATTGCTGATGGTCAAATCCACCAAATGCCTTTGAGTGTCTAGTTTGTTCCCTGGATGATCAGCGTCTCCGATAAAACCTTGTAGGATTCCTCCGGGTTGAGAATAACTCTCAGTTCTTCTTGCCTGCCAGTTAACGGCGACATTGAAATTGTAGCTCCAGTTTTTGTTGAATTTCACAAGAGCGTCCAAACTTCCCAAGGTTGTATTTCTAATTTCGTCAGCCGGCTCAGTTTCAAGTGCCCCCCTAATAGGGAAGCCATCCATGGTTGGATTGTAAACAGGATTTCCGTTCTCGTCAAGTACCGGATTGCCATCTGCATCTAAAACAAATTCCGGTTCATAAGGATTGTACTCGAGCATTGCACGGAAAGGGTTTTGTGTGTTGTTTCTGTCACGAGGCTCGTCGCTCATTGCACGCGAGTATCCGACATTCACTCCAAGTGACAACCATTCTTTGGCATCGAAATTGACATTCAAACGCGTACCAAGTCTTTCAAAACCGTCAACTTTATCGATAATTCCCGTGTTTCTGTCATTAGTGACGGAGAAGTAATAATCCATTTTATCAGCTCCGCCGGAAATGGCGACACTGTTGTTTTGTAAGATACCCTCTTTTAATATAAGATCCTCCCAATCTTCTGAGTGGTCTAACAAAAACTGTCGTTCAGGAGATCCCGGAAGCGTAGTTACTCCCGGAAGTGCAGAAGCAGCAGTAACTCCCAACGCATAGAGCTCAGCTTCATATTGCATTTTCTCAGATGCATTCATCATCCGATAATTTGGATTGATTCTCGATACGGTACCGTAACGTGAAGAAACCCTTACAGTGGCATCTCTTCCTCTGTTACCGGATTTTGTCGTAATGATAACAACCCCATTCGATCCTCTTGAACCGTAACGTGCAGTCCTTGCCGCATCTTTTAAAATCTGAATGTCTGCGATGTCTTCGTTGGGAATAGTTGCAAGATCTTGCTCTCTGATGGGCGCGCCATCAACAAGATACAGCGGTGAAGAAGCACCGGCCACCAATGAACCCGTACCTCTAATTCTTACGAAAGCACCCTGTCCCGGTTTTCCGTTTGCAGCAGTGACCTGAACCCCGGCAGCTTTCCCTTGAAGCATATTGTCTATACTGGTAGTTGGTGCCATTTGATTCAGCTCTTCTGCCGAAATCGAAACCACAGCTGAGGTTGCGACCGATAGGTTTTGACGGGAATATCCTCGAAGAACCACTTGATCTAAAGCAGTTCCCGGACTGAGGGTAAGATCGATTGTATTGGCAGCGCCAACGGTTACTTCTTGTGTCTCAAATCCAACATAGCTAAACACAAGTGTTTGCCCTACGCTGGCAGAAATTGAGAAGTTCCCGTCGAAATCCGACTGTGTACCTGTTTGAGTTCCCTTGATTATAATGTTTGCACCAGGTAACGGCATACCCGTATCGTCGGTAATTGTCCCTGTGATTGTTTTTTGTTGTGCAAATGATATCTGCACAACTAACGCCAAGAGTAGCGTTAAAAATCCACTAAACTTTGTTCTCATTTTTTAATTATTTGAATTAGCCAATCGCAAAAATCATAATAAAAAGTTAACTGTACAAGTATTTATATGTAAATTTTAATGCGTATTTGAAGGCGTGGATAACTTTTGGTTTTAAAAACGGGAATGTAAACTCAGATGGATTTTAGAATTTGAGAAATCAAACTTTTCTCCCATCACCGTTCCGTTTGCGATGATAAAACGAAACAAGCCTGGTTTTGAGTTCATTCCGAAACCAAATCCCAAACTGTAAAGGTTATTTTTTAGTTCAAATATTGGATTTTCAAAATAGGCGAAATCCGTTAGGGTGTGGATAAAAATATTTTGATTAAATAAATGTCTTAATTCAATATTTACATAAGAATATAGCGAAGCATCTATGCTGTTTTCATTAAATCCGCGAATGCTATTGATGCCTCCAAACCGATAAAGTTCATTGAAAATATAACTGTCGCTTATCAACGCCGCGGTTTCGTTTTTAATCATTAGTGTATTGAAGGGTGTAAGATTAAACAGATGTATTACAGAGCCTAATGCGCGCCATTGAGATTCATTTACAATTTCTCGAGTCCGTTTTCCAATTCCCAATTTTAATACTGCTTCTGTTTTTATCGGAAAGATTGGAGTGTCGTTTGGAAGAGTGGTGGTAATTCCGAAGGTGAAAAATTTTGATTTGAAATTTTCTATAGGAGTTCCGGCGATGGCTTCGTCCAATAAATTGGTTGAGGTGGTCCCGCTGAAACCTGAAAATATTTCGGATCCCGGAGTCAATCTATATGTAAGTTGAGCCTGATTTTCTGTTGTAACATAACTGGTGTCTCGCTTGTAAATTCTTAAACTTCCATTCAAACCAAAACGTGTTTTGAAAATAAAGGGCAGTTTTAGTTCTGTGTTGAATTCGATTTGTTCTTTTCCGTCTGCCTTGTAGTTGAGAAGAAAAGTTTCTCCGGTGTTAAAATTATTGTTGAGTTCCAGGTTCAAATAACCGTTAAATACTAATTTTTGAGTTTCTTCTTCTGTTGAAAATCCGAGAATTCCGTCAAATACATTGTTGTTTTCTTTTTGCAAATACAGATAAACAATTGTGGAGTCCTTTCGAAAAAGAGCTTCAGGAGGTTGTATGCTCGAAGCGAATAGTAGCTTGTCAAGCCTGTTGTTCCTTCTGATGATATCTTTTTGATTGAAAATTTTCCCTTTTCTGATGCCTGCATAATATTTAATGTAGGGCAAGGGAAATTTTTCATACCCCTTGATTATAATTTTATCGATATAACGAACAGCATTTTCTTTTACAAATATGGAAGCCTCCAAGATGTTGGTTTCCTTTTTTTCGATTTCTGATAAGTAAATTTGAGCAAATGGTTTTCCTTCTTTGGATTTTAATAAGGTGAGTTGGTATAAAATCTGTTCTAAATGAGTTAAAGAGTTAATAAAGGAATGGTCGGATATGTTGGATGCAATCGATTGAATTTGTTTTTTCGAAAAATCATCAGGATTGTAATTTAATTTTATGTGTGAAAATTTTTGTCCCAGTGAAAAATGGGTTAAATAAGTTGAATCATTTATTTTTTCCAATTTCAGAAACTGATTTTCTATATATCCGATTTTATTCAGTTGTTGATGGATGCTGTCGAGTACTGCATCTGTTTGGTTGATATCAAAATATCGGGGCAGGTTTAAAGAATCGCGTAATGATTGGGTTATCGGTTCTGTAGCTTCAATGTTTATTCGGGCGTTTTGGGCAATACTATGGGTAAACGCGCTTACCAATATATATAGGAGTAGTATTGAAAAATATTTTGTGGGCAAAACGGTGTGCTTTTGAAAGATAACTGTGTATTAAAAAAAATAGTATGTGATTTTTTTTCGAAATATATTGAAAATAAATAACCTGAGTTTTGATTTAATGAAAAAATAATCTACATTTGCATCCCCTAAAAATAGGGTGTCATATTATTAAGCAGTAAACAATAGATAATTTATATGCCAACAATTTCACAATTAGTACGTAAAGGAAGAACCCAAATAACCAAGAAGAGTAAATCGGTTGCTTTGGATTCATGCCCTCAGCGTCGTGGTGTTTGTACGCGTGTCTATACTACTACTCCTAAAAAGCCAAACTCAGCGATGCGTAAAGTTGCTCGTGTGAGATTGACAAACGGAAAGGAAGTAAACGCATACATACCGGGCGAAGGACATAATCTTCAGGAGCACTCGATAGTATTGGTAAGAGGTGGAAGGGTAAAAGATTTGCCCGGTGTAAGGTATCATATTGTGCGTGGTGCTTTGGATACAGCAGGTGTTCAAGGTCGTGCACAACGCAGATCCAAGTATGGTGCAAAACGCCCAAAGAAGTAAAATGAAAACAACTCTCAAGAAACTTTCAAGTTAATAGAGGGATTTAACAAAACAACAAATGAGAAAAAGACAGGCTAAAAAAAGACCGCTTCTTCCGGATCCGCGATTCAATGATCAGTTAGTAACAAGATTTGTTAATAACATGATGTGGGACGGTAAGAAAAGTGTTGCTTTCAGTGTTTTCTACGATGCTATTGATATTGTAGAAGAGAAAAAACAAGACGATGAAAAGACTGCTTTAGAAATTTGGAAAGAAGCACTTTCCAATGTAATGCCTCATGTGGAGGTAAGAAGTCGTCGTGTTGGAGGAGCTACTTTCCAGATACCAATGCAAATTCGTCCCGATCGTAAGATTTCAACAGCCATGAAGTGGTTGATTGAATATTCAAGAAAACGTAATGAGAAATCCATGGCTGCACGACTTGCTGCTGAAATTTTAGCTGCGGCTAAAGAAGAGGGAGCTGCGGTGAAAAAACGTATGGATACTCATAAGATGGCAGAAGCAAATAAAGCATTCTCACATTTCAGATTTTAAAAAATGGCTAGAGATTTAAAATATACAAGAAATATTGGAATTGCCGCACATATTGATGCGGGAAAAACAACAACAACAGAACGTATCCTTTTCTATACCGGTGTAAACCATAAATTGGGTGAAACACATGAAGGTTCGGCAACCATGGACTGGATGGATCAGGAACAAGAGCGTGGAATTACAATTACTTCGGCTGCAACCACTTGTAAGTGGAACTTCCCGTTGGAGAATGGAAATCCTACGCCCGAAACCAAAGAATATCACTTTAATATTATCGATACTCCCGGTCACGTTGACTTTGGCGGGGACGTTACCCGTGCAATGCGTGCCGTTGATGGCGCCGTTGTCGTTGTTGATGCAGTTGAAGGACCAATGCCCCAGACGGAGACCGTTCTTCGTCAGGCACTCAAAGAGGGTGTTCACCCGGTCCTGTTCATCAACAAGGTCGACANNAGAAATAAAAGATATGCTAAAATCTAATGCAGTGCCGATTGTACTTCCAATTGGTGACGAAGGTGATTTTAGAGGAATAGTTGATTTGGTGAAGAACCGTGCTATTGTATGGCATGAAGAAACATTAGGTTCTACATTTGATGTGGTGGACATTCCTGAAGATATGGTTGAGGAAGTTCAAAAATATCGTGCAAATCTTATTGAGGAGGTAGCTGCATATGATGAGAATCTTTTGGAAAAGTTTATGGAAGATGAAGATTCCATTACTGAGGAAGAAATTCACAAAGCTCTTCGTGCTGCAGTTATGGATATGAGTATCATTCCAATGGTATGCGGTTCATCTTTTAAAAATAAGGGAGTGCAATTTCTTATTGACGGGGTTTGTCGCTACTTGCCTTCACCAATTGATAAAGAAGGTATTGTTGGAGTCAATCCGAATACCGAAAAAGAAGAAGTGAGAAAGCCTAGTGTTGATGCACCTTTTGCTGCATTGGCTTTTAAAATTGCAACCGATCCATTCGTTGGTCGTCTTGCATTTTTCCGTGCTTATTCAGGACGTCTAGACGCAGGTTCTTATGTTTTGAATAACAGAAGCGGAAATAAGGAGCGTATCTCCAGAATTTATCAGATGCACGCCAACAAGCAAAATCCTATTGAATTTATCGAAGCAGGAGATATTGGTGCAGCTGTAGGATTTAAAGATATTAAAACAGGAGACACATTATCTGATGAAAAACATCCGATTATCCTTGAAAGCATGAAGTTCCCTGATCCGGTGATCGGTATTGCAGTGGAGCCTAAAACCAAAGCAGATGTCGATAAACTTGGAATGGCGCTTGGAAAACTTGCTGAAGAAGATCCAACT
>LSQX01296183.1_pt1 | contig 49348 bp, 42 predicted proteins | sample 654561 | NCBI WGS metagenome assembly LSQX01 (sample SAMN04489861, study PRJNA283612) | anaerobic digester metagenome | isolation source: 4 biogas reactors fed with cattle manure at either 37C or 55C with and... | place: Denmark: Kongens Lyngby | collected 2014
TGGGAGCCGCTGTGGCTCTCCTCGGCCCGCATGTCGAGGATGGTCCCCCCACTGACTTCGATCAGCCTTTTGGCTTTCACCAATGGGGGCGCATAGATGTAATCTTCGGCATAACCTAAGATAACGCCATTATCCTCAACAGCCCGGAGGATCCGACGGGCACTGTCCATGGCCACTTTGTACATCTGCCTCTTGGGAACCGTGTGGCCGATGTCCGTCACTTCCCCTGACAAGTCTTGACCAAAGTACCCTGTCAGGGGTTTCTCGCAAATAATGTGCTTCTTGGCCGCTGCAGCGTTGATGCAGACCTCCTCATGGAGGTTGTTGGGGACACAAACATCAATTGCATCGATATCTTCATTCTCGAGAAGATAACGATAGTCGGTGTAGTAATTTGCGATCCCATACTGCCGCGCAAAAGCCTCTGCCCGCTCCGGGGTCCGGGAAGCAACACCCAATACCTCCACCTCAACCCCCGTTACCTGCCGAAGGGCGTTCATATGCAGATGGGCCACAAAACCACAACCGACAATCCCCAAGCGAACCTTCCTCACGATTACGCCTCCTTCGCTGAGTATTATCCGGCCCGCCGATTCCTCCCAGGAGAGCTGCAAACAAGGTTATCAATAGAAACCCATTACTTTTGGCAGGAACATAGGTATCGCGGGGAAGTAGGTGATGATAAACAACACCAAGATTTCCACCACGATGAAGGGCCAGATTTCTCTAGTAATATCTTCTAGACCGATTTTCGAAATCCCGCAAGCCACAAACAAACAAAGTCCAACCGGCGGTGTGGCCAAACCGATGCAGAGATTGACCACCATGATGCAGCCAAAGTGGAGGGGATGGATGCCGAGCGACTCCATCATCGGCGATAGGATGGGCACCAGGATGATGATGGCCGCGGAGGTGTCCATCACACACCCAACGAACAGCAAGAAAATGTTGATGATAAATAGCATCACCAGCGGATTGGTGGTCAACGACAAGAAGAAGGCAGCGATTTGAGCCGGGATCTTCTGGGTGCTCAGCACCCAGGAAAGGATGCTGGCACAAGCCACAACCAGGAGGATCATGCTGGTGGTCAGGCCGGCCCTGATCATGATCCCCGGTAGATCTTGGAGCTTCAATTCCCGGGTGATGAACAGCCCCACCACTAGACCATAAGCCACCGCCACGGCAGCTGCTTCCGTAGGCGTGAAGACGCCGCTCAAGACGCCTCCGAGGATGATCGCTGGCATTACGAGAGCCAGGATGGCCCGTTTGAGGGTGTCGATAAACTGCCCAAGAGTGATCGGGGTTTCCCGACGAGGGTAGCCTCGCTTCTTTGAAATAAAGTAAGCGACCACCATCATACCGATGCCAAAGAGGATCCCCGGTGCAAAACCGGCAAGGAACAAGCCACCGATGGAGATGCCTGCCGTCACCGCGTAGATGACCGCGGGAATGCTGGGGGGGATAATGGGGCCAACCACCGATGAGGCTGCCGTTACCGCGGCGCTAAAGTCCACATCATAGCCCTCTTCAACCATGGCGGGAATCAGAATGGAGCCTAGGGCCGATGTGTCGGCGACGGCCGAGCCGGTGATGCCGGCAAAAAGAACGCTAGCCACGATGTTGACGTGGGCCAGTCCTCCCCGGATATGGCCGACGAGGGCGTCGGAAAAGCGAAGCAATCCCCGGGTGATCCCCCCGGTGTTCATCATCTCCCCGGCCAGAATAAAAAAGGGAATCGCCATCAAAGGGAATTGATCGATGCCGGTGAACATGCGTTGGGCAATGACCAACATGGGGGTCCTCCCCCAGAAAGTCAAGGCCACCGCTGCGGTGACGCCCAAGACGAAGGCGATGGGCATCCCGGTAATTAAGGTCCCAAGGAATGTAAGAACGATGACCCTTACCATCACACGTCCTCCCCGATTTGAATTCTATCCGGTTCTTCGCGCGCTCTGAGGAGCTCAATAGATGCATAAATGAGATACACAAGGAAAATGATGCCACCAACGAATACTGCGCCATAAGCGTAGGACATGGGCACACGCAAACTCGGAGCCAACTGCCTGTGCACCCGCTTGACGATCACGTAGCCATGGCGAACAATCAAATAGTTAAACCACCCGATGACTAAGTTATTCATCAGCAGGACATACTTCCTGACCTTGAAGGGCAGCTTGTCAATAATGTAGGTCACGCCCACATGGGACCCTTCGTAGAAAGCCAGCCCCGCTCCCATGTAAGCCGTCCAGATCATCAGGTAGCGGGCCAGCTCTTCGGTCCAGACCACCGTCTTGTGCAGAACGTAACGACCCACTACACCATATAAAACCACAATAGACATAATCGTCATCAGGATTATGATTCCAAGTTCACAGATCTTGGTCAACAGCTCCCGCATCCGATCGAGTTTATCCATCCTCAGGTCCCTCCTAATGATGTGGACGAAGGAAGCCTGGGCGCCAAAGCGCCCAGGCCCTATCCCTCACTTACCACATGGGCCACTTGCCGGCACCAACCCGGTATTTCTCCTCGGCCCGTTCAACTTCGGCAATGACCTGGTCGACCCAATAATCGCCGATCTGCTCCCGGATCCAGGCCTCAACAGGGGGACCCGCCTTAGCCCTGAACGCCTCCAATTCCTCTGGCGTCGGGAAGTAGACCTCCATCCCTTCCTCGCGCAGCCGGTCGACGCCCGTGGCCGAGGTCCAAATCTGCATGCCCCGATGGACCAAGCCGGCCATAATCGCCGCGTCGAGTACGATCTGCTGGAGGTCCTCAGGCAGCGACTGGAAGAAATCATCATTGATGAAGGTGAAGTCGATGGAATAGATGTGGCCATCCATGGTCAGGTACTTTTGGACTTCGTAGAATTTCATGACCTCGATCAAGCAGACGGGGTTCTCCTGACCGTCAACAACTCCCATCTGCAAAGCGGTGTAAAGCTCGCCCCAAGCGATGGGCGTTGGCGATGCGCCCATGGACTCCACCATCTTCATATGGGCCGGGTGCTCCATGGTGCGGAATTTCAGACCCACCATATCCTCTGGCTTCTTAATCGGCCGGACGGTATTAGTGAAGTTCCGGAAGCCGTTTTCGCTCACCTTGAGGCAGCGAATGCCCGACTGCCTTCTCATCTCTTCCATGAGTTCGGCAACGACGGGGCCATCGAGGACTTCCCAGGCGATATGTTCTGACCGGAACATGTAAGGCACGGCCAGGCACATGATCTCTGGGAAAAAGCCCGCTACCGAACCCTCACTCACGTTGCACATCTCGATGCTTCCCAGCTGTACGCCTTCGAGCAGTTCCCGCTCCGAGCCAAGCTCACTAGATGGATAGATTTCCACCTCGATCCGCCCGCCAGAGCGCTCTTCGGCATAGTACTTGAAGATCAACGCATCACCGTGAGCCGGGCCCTTGATCGGATCGGGGGGATCGCCGTGGGCATACTTAATGACGTACTCCGCCGCGTACGAGTTGACAGTCAGACCGGCAACCAACAACAGGACACCCAAAAATACCCACCATTTTCTCACTTCTTCCATCCCCTTTCGCTTTTGGCTTTTCTCGACGGGTCGATACGCACCAACTGCAACCAACGTCAGCTTTGTGGCCTATGTTGTCCGTTGTGCGTTGTACGCATATAATTCTGGATTTTTCCCTCGTTTCCTTCCTCACCGCCAAATTTGCCCGCCTTCGCCTCTGTCACATAATGACGGAAGCCCTTGCGCTAGCTAGCACAAGGGCAAAGGGGACCAGTACAAATTTCCGTCGGGAGAGGTTAGATCTTTGCCCTCGGGGTCATTGTAAAGAGGTGGGACTCTGATGGGCAGACACAATTGCTAATCGAGGAACTGATGGGGAAAAGAGCGATGGTGAAGGAGGCCGGCAGGCCCCCTTCAACTCAGCCCCATGGCTTCAATCCTGCTCATGCAAGCCTGGAGCAGGGCATCGGCCTCCTCGGGACTAGACCCTTCACTGTAGATGCGAACGACCGGTTCTTCCGAATCGGGCAGAACCAACGTCCAGCCGGTTTGGTGATAGACCTTCACCCCATCGATGAGCTCAACCCTTCCTTGCTGGGCGCTATCTTCGATGAGCCGACGCATCACCCGGCCCTTGGCTTCCCAGGGGCAATTCACGGCTTCTTGCCTCATGTAGAACTCAGGAACTTGGCGAACGAGCTCTGAGAGGGACCTTCCTTCCCGGCTCATCATCTCCAATATCTTGCCTAGGGAAACTAGGGCATCGAAGACCGGCAGGAAGTGGGGAAGACCTTTACGTCCAAGGAAGATCCGCGCCTCGATGGCCTTCTCCATGATGGACCGGGGATTGGCTTGGGTCCTAATGACCTTGCCCTTGTAGCGGGCGGCCAATTGTTCGATGGCCCCCGATGCGGTAACTGGCACCGCCATGGTCCTTGAGCCGCCGTCTTTGAAAGCGAGAAGGGAAATGACGGCCAAGAAAAGGTCATCGCTGAGGATGTTTCCCTGCTCGTCGACAAGGACCAAGCGCTCCCCGCTGTTGTCAACGGCCAGGCCAAGGTCCGCTCCTTCTTGGACCACCCGCTCGGCCAGACGCTGGACGTTGGCCAAAAACCCTTGGGCCCTTCGCCAATCGTCCCTCGGCTGTTCATCCTCCTCCATCACGCAGGGGATGCAGCCCAAGCGCTCTAGGAACAACGGCAAAAGCAGCGACAGGGTGGCGGCATCATAATCCACAACGATGCGAAAACGCTTCTGTCTGATCCCCTCGCTGTCAAGGAGCTCCATTACCTCATCCACATAGTGTTCGATAATTCGCGGCAGGAAGGCTAGGGTTCCAATCTCCTCCGCCGCAGCCCGACGGAAGTCTTCACAGAAGAAGGCATTCTCCACTTTCCGCTCCCTGCCCTTATCGAAGGTTAGCCCGCGCTCGTCGAAAAACTTGAAGACCGCAATGCGCGGGTCACTCGCGGCCAGATGGACGTGGACCCCCGCCTTCGCACCGCCGGCCACCACCGCATGGCGGGCGACGGGCGTAGTCACGCTGCCCAGATCGAACACGTCCACGCCCGCAGACAGCAGCCCTGCAATCAAGGCCCGCTTGAGCATCCGACTTGGCCGGTAATTGTCAGCTCCCACCACGGCTTGGGCTTTGGGAGGCAAGGTGGACCCAAGGGCCGCCCCAAGTTTACTGGCCAGCTCCGCCGTCAGTTCCACATTGACCAAACCGCTAACTCCATTGGAGCCGAAAATCGACCGGGACCAGCGACTGCCCCAGACGAGATTGTCCGCCACAGTCACCCCGCTGTCAACGGACTTGCCGGGCCAAAGCTTAGTGTTGGGACGAATAGTCGCCCCTTGACCGATGGAACAGTTGTCGCCCACCACGGCTCCCTCGAAAATGGCCGCCCGGTCTTTCAGACGAACATGGTCGCCCAGGATGGCGCCCCGCACTTCCACCCGCTGGCCCAGGTAAGCGTTGTCCCATAGGATGGAGCGCTTGATGCTTCCCGTCGGCATCAGGACGCAGTTCGACCCCAGGACGGAGCCTTCAACGTAGGCTCCAGCTCCCACCCGACAGTATTGGCCAATGAGCACGGGCGCCTGCAGCTTGGCCTCCGGATGGAGCAAGGCCCCTTCCTCCACTCTGATCCCGGGCTCTATTTCCTCCCCCGGGAGGGGGAGGTTGATTTTCCCCGCGAGCAAATCGTAATGGGCCTGGCGGTATTGCTCCAGGTTGCCGATGTCGGACCAGTACCCCGGCGCCACATAACCATACAGGGGAGCCCCCTTCTCCAGGAGCAGGGGAAAGAGGTTCTTGCTGAAGTCGAATTCTTCCCCTGGTGGGATGTCGTCGAAGATCTCCGGCTCGAGAACATAGATCCCCGTGTTGACCGTATCACTGAAAACCTCGCCCCAGCTGGGCTTCTCGAGGAACTGCCGGATGCGGCCGTCTCCATCGGTGATGACCACCCCGTACTCCAGGGGAGTCTCTACTTTGGTCAACACCAGCGTGGCCAAGGCCCCCTTTTCCCGATGAAACCGCAGCGCGGCCTGCAGATCGAAATCCGTCAGCGCATCGCCGCTGATCACCAGGAAAGTCTCATTCAGGAAAGCAGCTGCGTTCTTTACGCTTCCCGCCGTGCCTAGGGGCACCTCTTCAATAAAGTAGGAAAGGTTGACTTGCCAATCGTAGCCGTCCCCGAAATACTCTTGAATGGCCTCGGGCAAATAGAACATGGTCACGGCAACGTCCTGGAATCCGGATCGGGCAAGCAAAGACACGATGTGTTCCATCATCGGCCGGTTGGCGATGGGCACCATAGGCTTGGGCCGATCGCAGGTGAGCGGGCGCAGCCTGGTCCCTTTGCCCCCCGCCATGATCACTGCTTTCAACTATATTCCCCCCTATTTCTGCAGGAGTTGTTCCAATAGGTTCTCCCCGGTGGAGTGGTAGCGGCCCCGATAGCGACTGAAGAAACTGGCCACCCGTGAAAGGAGCAGCTGCTCTTCCATCTGGGGAGGGGTCAATGGCCCTTCCCAAGGGGTGTTCTCATATTCATTCAGGACCTTAGCATAGACCTCTACCGTCTTGCGGGCGATCCGGGGCCAGTTGTACTCTTCGATCACCTCCTTGTAGGCCCGTTCTTTCAGTTTGGCGGCAAGTCCCGGGGCCAATAGCAAGGCCAGAATGTTGTCCGCCAGGGACTCAGGGTTCCCCGGCAAGGCATGGAGGCCGTTCTTGCCGTGCTGGATGATCTCAGCAAATCCGCCTACATTGCTCACCACTACCGGCACTTGAGCCGCCATGGCCTCCAGGGCAACGATGCCAAAAGGTTCATAGAGGCTGGGAAAAACAGCCACATCGGCAACGTGATACAGGTTGTTGCGCACGGCATCGTCGACAAAGCCGGTGAAGTAAATCCGTTCGTAAACGCCCAGCTCCCTGGCCCGACGCATCAAGTAATCCAATGCGGGTCCTTTGCCGGCGACGACGAACTTACAGTTGGGGTAACGGGAAAGAATGATCGGCACAGCCTCAATGAGGACCCCCACCCCCTTTTCGGTGACCAGCCTGCCGATGAAGAAAACCATTTTCTCATCGGGAGCGGCGTACTGCCGGCGAAACTCAGCCGCATCGGGAGCGTTTGGCAGGAAGTCGTCCGCCTTCACCCCATTGGGTATCACACTTAGCTTATCTTCCGGCACTTGGAGGAACTGATGGAGTTCGTTGAACATATAATCGCTGCAGCAGATGACGTGCCACGCTTCATAAGTCAGCCACCACTCCACGCTGCTGATGTACCGCTGCAGGGGATTGTGCAGGCCATGGTTGCGACCATATTCAGTAGCATGGATGGTCGCCAGGAGGGGGCGGCGGTAGGCGTGTTTGATCCCTTTGGCCGCGTAGGCCACCAGCCAGTCGTGGGCATGGATGAGGTCAAAGTCGACTCCCTTCTCCCGGAGACCCACCACCTTCTCCATCATGTTCAGATTGAACTGAAAGACCGAGTCCAGGAAATCCAACGGTTGGGGGGAGTACATTTTCAGGCGATGAACTCTGACGCCGTCCTTGGTGTCCAGTTCCGAGCTTTCCGCATGATCGCCGGTGATCACTTCGACTTCATGTCCTTGCTGCACCAACGCCACGGACAAGTCGTGGACATGCCGGGCCAAGCCCCCGATGATCCGGGGCGGATACTCCCAGGAAAGCATTAAGATCTTCAAATCTCTATAGCCCCCTTTGTCATCCTCGTATAAAGAACCTCAAGGACCTCCCGCCGCCCCACAAGACCAACGAGGGCTTCATCTTCAACGACGGGCAACTGCCGCAGCCCATGTTCCAACATCAGCCCCACCGCCTTCCCCACCGAGGCCCCTGGACCTACGGCGACAATCCTGCGGGACATGATCTGGCTCGTCGGTAAGTCTCCCAGTTCCCTCAAGACTTCTTCCCGCAGCCAGTCCCCATCTAAGTAGACAAAGACGTCCAGAAACCGGACTTGTCCAGGAAGACAGCGGCGCAGAACATCTCCTGCGGTCACCAAGCCCTCAAGTCTACCCTGGCTGCTGAGGACGGGGATGCTGTCCACATCATCCCCCAGCAACAGCTCAATTACCCGGCGGACGGGCGTTGGTCCGGACACCGTCCTGTTGGCATCGACCATCAAATCCCCGACAACCAAATTCCCCACCTCCACGACAATTGGGACCGCCTTCCTATTGCACCTAGTCCCCCTGGCGAATACCTTGGAGCAGGGGTTTGGCCATGAAACTGCCACCAGATGTCTTTCACCGCAAGACCGCGGTCACGCTGCCCTTCGCCGACCGATACCTGAGGGAGGCGGATCGGAGAGCCCTCGATGCGCTTCACCGGGAGCTGGAGCGGCAATTCCTGCATCCGCTGCTCCATCTGCCCATCCAAAAAGAGCCCGACGGTCCCAAGAAGTAGGATAACCCAGTTTTCCCAGGACTATTAACGAAAAAAAGAGCGCCACCTCGCAGTGACGCTCTCGCTGGGACTATCCCACTATTCTACTTACCCACGTACCTCTCCTTGACGATAGCCGGTGTATCCCAGACTTTCCCCAGATGGGCCGACTTCAGGAGCCGGATGTATTCCGCGTGGGCCCAAGCTAAGGGAGTTGCCCCTCCTGTTCCTTCGCCAGTCTCCTCCCATACCTGTTCCGCCAGCATGTAGCCCTGGTTGGCCAAGGCCTCCATGGTCCGAAGATAAGGATTAGGATCCTGACCTCGCGCCAGTTCGTAATGGCCCCTCTCCCCCACCAAGTGGGTCCATAGGCGCCCTTTCCCCTGGCCCTGGTAGGGCCCGCCGTCCGCCGTCTCCCCATAGCCGTCATGGTTGTACCGGTACCAAGCGGGGCCCTTCGGCGTTTCCCGTCTAATTACCTCATCGACGGCCTTGATGGACTCGAGGATGTAAGGATCGTCGGGAGCCTTGACGCCTAAACGAACCAGCTCCAAGAAGCCCGCGTCAACCAGCTCCCGCTGGTCAAACAGCCCTCCCCCGTTCTTGACCTCAACCACATGGGCGCAGTTGGGCTGTCCATGGGGAGCAATGCGGATGTAGTGGCGGCCGGTGCCATGCCAGCCGGTGGTGGTAAAGCACCATTCTTCCACCCGGCTTTGCCATTCATCAGCCAATGCCAAGTACCGCTCGGCATCCTCGTGTTCGCCCCATTGCCGGGCCAGGTCCGCAGCACAGACTAAGGCCGCTATCTCCGCAGCGATGGTGGAAGGTGAGTAGCCTCCATTCTCCTCCCAACGCTCCTGGGGAGTTGCCGGTCCGTGGGTCGCAATGTAATCGGCCGCTTTTTTGACCATCCCATGATAAAGGTCCTTTCGGCCCAGCTCCCATGCCAGGATGATGGGCACCGAGACTTCATCCATCTGGACGCCGCCCCAGTAAGGCTCACCGTTCAGCCAGGAATTCTGCGGAAAACTGCCATCTGCCCGCTGCTGGACATGGGCCAGGTAGTCCAGGGCTCGATTGGCCGCTTGGCGATCTCCCATCGCCATGAATGCCTGGGCCACATGGTACAAGTCCCGCGCCCACACCAAGTGGTAGCCACCGGTGTTGTCGTCGCTTGATGCCTCTCCCCAAGGCACGGACAGGGATGCAATCATGGCCCCCCGATGAGTCTTGTCTTCGCAAGCTTTGAGAACCATGCCGCTGACATAATAAAGCTGGGTCGCCTTGCCATCCAGGCGGTCTAGACCAGTACAATAAGCGTTCCACTCCCGGATGTATTCCATCTCGAGGCGGTGCCAATCATCACGGAGAGTGTCCAACGCGGTCTGCGCCGCCTCCTGGGCATCCCGGCCGAAACCCATGACCACGGTGAACTCATCTCTACCCTCGATCTGGGCGATGTGGGCAATGTTGCCATCGATCGCCTGATCGTAGGTATGCTGCAGCCCAAAGGATCGATGCAGATCCTCGAGCCCGTCGCTGCGGCCGCAAAAGCCGACGGAGGACTTGGCCCAAGGTGCACTGCTGCCAACGGCCATCCAGATGGGCCCTTCCCCAGCCAAAAATAGCTCTTGCCCCCGATAGGTTCCGCAGTAGCCCACGTCGCACCACCCGGAGTTGTTCACATGGGGATCGGTGTAGAGGTAAAGCTTGTAATCATCAACCCGTCCCTCAAGGGCCATGAAGTTCACCTTCATTAGCAGGCTGTTGCGGAAAGGATCGGTGATAACGGTCTTGACTAGGCGATACTTTCCTTCTTTGTCCGTGTTGATCAGTCGATAAGCCAAGGCCAGAGGATGCACCAACTGCACGGACTGAATCGTATCCTTGGTTTCATCATCGAGAAAGGTTCGTCCATCGGTGATGAAAAACTTCATCTCCCTGGTATTGGCTTTGTCCAAAGCTGGGTAATAAACTTCCGTCACAGCTCCGTGGGCCAGCGAAAACCAGACTTTGGACTGCATGCCAGCCGACGTCCCAATCCCCACTTTTTTCGCCGATGCCCAAGTGGGTCTTGCCCCAGGCCATCCTGGAGCCGATTTGCCTGTATCACGCCAGATGATTTCCCCAGACAGGGGGGTCGAGACGTGATGGAGTTTACTCACCGCGCTTCCCCCTCTTTTGATATTAGCTCGGCCTTCTGATGCAGGGGCACTGACAATAAAAGGGCTATTTCCTTGAAATTTCCCCGTAATGCTCGATCAGATGGCCAAATTCCTTAGTTTCCCCCGGCAAACTCATTGTAACCCATGAATGCAACCCCTTCAACCTTACCGGGCCAGTAACCTTTTCCCAGCCCTCCATCTGCCCTCCCCTGCATAATCCCCTGCTCCTCGGAAAAGACTGTTGGTGGAGGTGAGAACCATGCGCAATTTGTACTGGGCCGCCGGCGTTGCCCTGTTGCTTTTCGCCGCCCTGGCCTCTTGGCGGGGCATCCAGCCCCGGCGGATGGCTGAACCTGCCCCCGCGGCGGAAGAGCGGGGAACGGTAACGCCTAACGAGCCAAGAACTGCCACCATGCCCGGCATTCCCGGCATCACCGGACCCGACCAGTTTGCCGATGGCTGCGTTAGCTGCCACACCAAGACGGACGGTCAGGATCACCGGCTGAGCACCACCTTGCAGGCCATGGCCAAAGAAGGCAGACATCCCGATGTGACCGAGGACACCAGGACCAAGGAGCTGCCCCAGGACTGCAGCCGCTGCCATACCCCAGGGAGTGACTTGGCCCTAGCAAACCTTCTCCATCAGGCCCATTATGAGGGGAACGACAACGTCTTCGTCCTGAAGTATGATGGTCACTGTCTCCACTGCCACTCTCTAGATCGGGAACAGGGTGCTGTCGACGTCAAGTCTGGCACCGAGGACGCTGCTTAACCCCTCGACGATCATGGCCAGACTAGGTTCAAGAAGGTACAGATAAAGGTCAAAGGGGCTTAACTCGACCTCCCCGGGCAGTATAAGCCCCTCTTCCCGCAGGCTCGTGTACCGCCCACTGGGCGCAACGGCAATCAAGTCAAAAGTGATTCCCCGCCGTTGGGCCCACTCGGCCCAGAAACGTCCCAGCTCGATATCCTCCTGGCTGAGGCGCCAGTTCCCTCCGGGATGATTGTGGACGAGAAAAACCCGCTCGACATCCGGGGGAAGCAGCTTCGTCCAAACCAGCTCCCAGGGAACGTAATAAAGGCCCCTGGCCATGCCCTGGCTCACCCGGGCCGTCTTCAGCAGCCGTCCTTCCCCATCCACGAAGTAGACAATGCCCACCTCATAGTCAAGCTGTCCTATTTCATCCCAAGCCGTCGCTGCCGCTCCTTCAGCATCGCCAATCCCCTGGGCCCAAGCCGGACACGCGGCAAGGAAGATGGCCAGTAAAACCCCAAGCGATCGCAACTCAAGTCCTCCCCTCAAGTTTGCGGACAAGCTTCGCTGGGACCATGGCTCCTTCCTACCTGGGGGAGGTGTAACCTTCTGGCATCCAGACCATCATCAGGGAGCTGGCGACCACCAAGACTGAAAAACTTTGCCTGAAATAAAGGAAAATTACCACTCTACTAGAAAATTAGTAATACCTAGATCTCGGGGAGGGAAGGCAGCATGAAGTGGAAGATCCTGGTGCTACCATTATTGATCGGGCTCTTGCTGATCGGCGGCTTTGGGGCCGAGGCCAAAATGATCTTCAAGCTGGCGACCGCCTATCCGCCGGGCAATGAGGCGGTCGTAGTAGCGGAGAAGTTTGCCGAATTGGTCGCGGGCAAAAGCGATGGCGCCATCGAAGTCCAAGTGTTTTCCGGAGGGGCCATGGGAGGTGAACGGGACACCATCCAAGCTTTAAAGATGGGGTCCGTCCAAGGAGTCACCAGCGGCATGATGCCCGTCCACATGTTTGCCCACAAGTACGGCTTCATGGATGCCCCTTACGTGATGCGGGACTATGACCACTGGAAAAGCGTATGGCAGGGGGCAATCGGTGAAGAAGTGCGCCAGATCCTGTTAGACAACCGGATCATGGTCGCTGGCATCTACTACCGGGGCGTTCGTCACATTACGGCCAATAAGCCCATCACCAAGCCGGAGGACCTAGCGGGCATCAAAATGCGCGTCCCCCAGGATCCGTCCTGGGTGAAGATCTGGCAGGAACTCGGAACCTTGCCGACCGTCGTCGCGTTGCCTGAACTGTTCACTGCGCTGCAAACGGGCGTAGCCGATGCCTCCGAAGGACCTGCCTCCCAGCTTACATCCTACAGGCTAAACGAAGTGCAAAAATACTTGGTCCTCTCCGGCCACATGGTTGCGGTGGGCGTTTTCATGCTCAATGAACCCTTCATCAAAGGACTCGATGAGAAAGACCGGTCCATCATCCTCGAAGCGGCGCGAGAAGCCGCCGAGTACGGTGACCGCTGGGCTCTGGAGACCGAAGCTAAGCTCATTGCCCAGCTTCAAGAGGGGGGCATGACCCCCATTGTCCCCGATGCGGCGGCTTTGCAGGAGAAGGCCAGACCAGCCATTACGGATCTGTTTGCCTCTGAGTGGGATGTGACCACGTGGGATGAAATACTGAGCTACTAGACCGGGGGGGGCCGCCCCCCCGGAACCTATTGGAGGATTCATATGTGGAACAAATTCAACCGCGCCCTTGACATCCTGGGAACCACCATGTACTGGGCCCTTTGCCTGGTCGTTTTCCTGCAGGTAGTCTGCCGCTTTCTACTGAAAGTCCCGTCCCCCTGGACGGAGGAAATCGCCCGTTACCTATTGGTGCAAATCACTTTCCTCGGCAGCGCCATCGCCTTGCGGGAAGAAACCCACCTGGTGGCTGTGGACCCCTGGAAGAGGATGCCGGCGGCCGCGATCCCCGCGGGGATCATCACCAGGGGGGCTGTGCTTTATTTTACCTGGGCCATGTTTCGCGGCGGGCTAAACATGATGACGATCGCCGGCCCGGAAACGGCCACATCCCTTCTCTGGCTGCGGATGTCCTACATTTACGCGGGGATGGCGGCCAGCTTTTTCCTAGCCAGTCTTTACACTTTGATTAACATCCTTCGCACTCTAGTTGGGATCGCACCCCACAGCCCAAGGGCCGAGGAGGGGCAATTATGACCTTCACTGTGCTTAGCTTTATAGGCATTCTCCTTTGCCTGCTGATCATCGGCATTCCTGTCGGGTTCGCTATTGGCCTTGCCTCTTTGATCTTGCTGAACATCGAATCAGGGGGCATCGCCGACCCTACCATCATCGCCCAACGGCTCTTCAGCGGCGTTGACAGTTTCCCCTTGCTAGCCGTGCCGCTGTTTATGTTCACCGGCAACCTGATGAATATCGGCGGGATCAGCAGCCGGATCTTTGACTTTGCCAACCACCTAGTCGGCCATATGCGGCTTGGGCTAGGGCAGGTGAACGTGGTGGCCAGCATGATCTTCGCGGGCATGTCGGGAGCCGCGGTGGCCGATGCGTCGGGCCTTGGACCCATCGAAATCAAGGCCATGCTGGATGCTGATTACGACATCGGCTACAGCGCGGCCATCACCGCCGCTTCATCGGCCATCGGACCCATCATTCCGCCGAGCATCCCCCTAGTCATTTACGGCATCATGGCCGAAGCCTCCATCGGCCGACTTTTGCTGGGGGGAATCTTGCCGGGGATGTTGATCGGCATCTTCCTGATGCTGATGAATGAGTTTTACTTTGGCCGCAAGCTAGGTTATGAACGGGGTACGTTTGCCGGTTGGCTTCCCCTGTGGCGGAGCTTCCGCCGGGCCTTTTGGCCCTTGATGACCCCGGTCATTCTGGTGGGCGGGATCTTATCGGGGATCTTCACCCCCACCGAGGCGGCTGCGGTCGCCTTTGTCTACGCCATCGCCCTGAGCATGGTCTACCGCGAGATCTCCCTCCGGGAGCTGCTCACCCTGTCGAGGGAAACCATGCGCTCCACCGCGGAGGTCCTGATCATCGTCGGAGCTGCGAGCGCCTTTGCTTACATGGTCGTTTCCGCCCAATTGCCCCAGATGATCTTACGCACCGTCAGTTCCTTGACGACGAGCCGCTGGGCAGTAATGGCCCTGATCAACTTGTTTCTCCTGATCATCGGCTGCTTCATGGAGCCGGTAGCCGCCATCACCATCACCGTTCCCGTGATGATGCCCTTGGTCCGCCAACTAGGGATCGATCCGGTCCATTTCGGACTAGTGGTCGTATACAACCTGGTCTTGGGGCTCCTCACACCCCCGGTGGGGCTGGTGCTCTTCGTCACCGCCAAGATCGCTGGCCTGTCCGTCGAAGAGCTGGTCCGGCACATCCTCCCCTTTTTCATTCCCTTACTGCTAAGCCTGCTGCTCATCACTTATGTGCCGGGCATCGTCACCATCATCCCCGATTTGCTCATGGGCTGAGCGGACTCCCAAGGGAGTCCGCCCACTGTCTCCTGAGTGGATGGCGGCCGAATAGCCGCCACCTTCCCGCGCCTGTGATGGGGGAACCTAGGTAAAACTTTCCCCTAAATAAAGGAGACTTGCCGCTCAACTAGAAAATTACTTACTACCCGGCGATCCTGGAGCAGAAGCACTCAGCCGCACCTAGAATGGGCGGCGCGGCAGGATCGGCGAACTGTTCATCACCCGTACCGGGCGTTACCATCATTTCTTCCAAGGAGGTTTTCACGGTGAAGCTATCGGGAAAGAAGGTACTCATCTTAGTCGCCAACGAATTTGAAGATGTGGAGGTCACCTTCCCCTTCCTCCGGCTGAGCGAGGAAGGAGCCTGGATCACGATGGGAGTGTTGGAGATGGGCTTCCACCCGCGACCGGCCTTCCAGGGCAAGCCGATCACCGGGCGCTTTGGTACCACCGTTCCCTTTATCGTCAACAGGGAGGGGAAGCGCTACGACATCAGGCCGGTGGGCGAGCTTTCCCCGGATGAGTTTGATGCCATCGTCATCCCCGGCGGATTTGCCCCCGACTATCTGCGGCGAGACCCGCACACGGTGAACTTGGTCCGGGAGGCCGCCGCCCAGGGCAAACCCATCGCCGGCATTTGCCATGGACCCTGGCTGATGATCTCGGCGGGGATTGTCTCCGGCCGGCGGGTGACGGGCATCGTCGCCATCAAGGATGACCTGGAAAACGCGGGGGCTACCTTTGTCGACGAAGCAGTGGTGGTTGACGGCAACATCATCTCGAGCCGCAATCCCGATGATTTGCCGCAGTTTTGCCGAGCGATCATCGATCTGCTAGCTTAAGGCGGACTCCCGAGGGAGTCCGCCCACAATGCTCTATGAATGAATGGGACGTCCCAAGGCCGCCTCGGCCGCCTCCATGACCGCTTCCGGCAAGGTGGGATGGGCCCTGACCGCGGTAACGAACTCTTCCAAGCTAAGCCCGATGCTCATGGCGAGGGTAGGTTCGGCAATGAGATCGCTTGCATGGGGGCCGATGATATGTACCCCGAGCAAATCGCCGCCCTCCTTGTCGGCGATGATCTTGACCATGCCTTCGTTCTCCCCCATGGCCAAGGCTTTGCCGCTGGCCAGGAAGGGGAACTTGCCCACCTGCACCTCATAGCCCTGCGCGGCGGCTTCAGACTCGGAAAGCCCCACCCAGGCCACCTCCGGCTGGGTGAAGACACAATTGGGGACCGCACTGTAATCCATGGTACAGGTTTCTCCAACGATGTTCGATACGGCGACCAAGCCTTGGAAGGAAGCTACGTGGGCGAGCTTCAGCGGGCAGTCGGTCACATCGCCAATGGCCCAAAAGCCAGGTGCGTTCGTGGCCATTTTGGCATCGACGACGATCTCGCGCTTGGCATTAGTATTGATCCCTACCGACTCTAAGCCAAGTCCCTCGGTGTTCACCCGCCGGCCCACGGAGACCAGCATCTTGTCTCCCTGAAGCTCCTCGCCCGTGTCCAGGATCACCTTGAGCCCACCGGATTTATCCACCCGGGCTACCTTCACCCCAGTGTGCATCTGGACCCGGAGGCGCCTTAAGGACTGGGTCAGCTGTTTGCTGATCTCTTCATCGGCCATGGGCAGCAAGCGGGGAAGCATTTCCACGATGGTCACCTGGCTGCCTAAAGTGGCAAAGATCGATGCAAATTCACATCCGATGACGCCGCCGCCAACGATGATGATGTGCTCCGGGATCGCATCGAGCTGAAGGGCCTCGTCACTGGTGATGACCAGCTCGCCATCGTATCCGAAAGCAGGAAACACTACCGGCTCCGCGCCCGTTGCGATGATGACATCCTCCGCCCGGACTTCCTGGATGGTGCCGTCTGCCAGGGCGACCTCAACATGCCCGGGGCCTTTGATCTTGCCCACCCCGGACAGCAATTGGACTTTGTTTTTTTGGAGCAGGAAGTGAATGCCCTTAACCAGGCGGGCAACGGTCTGATCCTTGCGCTTCATCATTCCCGGGAAGTCAACTTCGACGTTATCGACCTTGATGCCAAAACTCCCCGCCCTCTTGATCCGAGCCAACAACTCCGCTGTGGAGGTCAAAGCTTTCGTCGGGATGCAGCCCCTGTTAAGGCAAGTTCCCCCCACTTCATCTTTTTCCACCAGACAAACGGTCTTGCCCATTTGGGCCGCCCGGATAGCAGCCACATAACCTCCAGGGCCACCGCCGATTATGCAAAGGTCGGCCTTCACTCCTACCCCTCCTAGACAATTGTTAGTACAAATTTAACGGTAACCCAATTCATTAGGGCTGTCAAGACAAGGAAAATCAGGGGGAGCATTGATGAATATGCGTGGAACCCGAGGTCCAATCATACAAACCACCTCATAGCTTATGGTCCCCAGCGCCGCGGCTAAATCCCCGGCGGTGATGGCCTGTTCACCCTGACGGCCAATGAGGACAGCCTCATCGCCCTCTTGGATCGGGTCATCCCCCACATCGGCCATGCAGTAGTCCATGGTGATCTTGCCGACGATAGGGTAGGCCTTTCCCCTGATGAGGACCTTGGCCTTGTTGCTGAGAAGACGCGAAAACCCATCGGCATAACCGACGGGCAGCACCGCGATGTTGGTATTCTTGTCGGTACGATAGGTCCATCCGTAGCTGATGCCCCTCCCCGCCGGCACTGGTCTCACCTGGGCCACCCGGCACTTGAGGGACATGGCCGGCTCTAGGGCCGCCAGCTCGTTTCGCAACAGGCCATAGATAGCCAGGCCCGGCCGAACCATGGTATACCAAGACTCGGGGTAAGTCAGTACGGCAGCGCTGTTGGCCGCATGGACCAATGGCACTTGCGCCCCCGCCGCCGACAGGACCGCCATCAGATCGCTAAACTGGCCCAGCTGCCACCGAGCCCCCTTTGGATCGGGGTCATCGGCTGTAGCCAGGTGGGTGAAGATCCCTTCGACCTCCAGGTTGGCCAGTCCCCGCAGGTACTGGTAAAAGTCCAAGACCTCATCGGGCCAAAGACCAAGGCGCCCCATGCCCGTATCAACTTTAATGTGGACCTTCGCTTTCGTTTGCATCCCCCCTGCGGCGGTGTTTAAGGCTTCAGCCAAGTGGGGACTGAAGATAGCGGTTGTGAGGCTGTTGGCCACCGCCCGCTCCGCTTCCGCAGGAGCAACATACCCCAAGATCAAGATGGGGGCTTCCACTCCCCCTAAACGCAGCTTCTGCCCTTCGGCGACTGTCGACACGCCCAGATAATCGGCCCCCGCATACAAGGCGGCCCTGGCCACCCCGAGGGCCCCATGTCCGTAGGCGTTGGCCTTCACAACGGCTAGCAGCTTGGTCTCCTTGCCGATGAGCCGTCGCAAGGCCCGGATGTTGTTGATGATCGCCCCCAGGTCCACCTCAACCCATGCCCGAAGCTCCTCCTCTTCAGACATCCCCATCCCCCCTATCGGCAGCTTCCTCGCCTAGCATAGCCTTCACCACATCGGCCCTGGCCACAATCCCCACTAGCTGTCCATCTTTCATCACCGGCACCCGGTTGATGTCCTTCTCCACCATGATCCTCGCCACATCCTCCACCGCAGCATCTTCGTCGACGGTGATTACTCCCCTAGTCATCACGTCCTTAACTACCATCGACGTGGCTTTGCGCAGGTCCCGCTGAAAACGCTGCGGGTTCTCCAGATAAATGAAAGCCCCCATGATGGGGACAAAGGTCGGTGGATGAAGTTCCTTGGCTCGCCACAAAAGATCCCGTTCAGTGATGATGCCCACCACCTGACCCTTGGCATCGGTGACGGGCAGACCTCCTATCCCCTTTTCGGCCATCAACCGCGCTGCATCGCCAATAGTGGCCTCTTCACTGACCGTGGTCACATCTGCCGTCATGATGTCCCGGGCCCGCATTCGCACTCCCCCTTACGGCTTAGGTTTTCAGCGCCTCCTGCCATGCCGCTGGCAGGTAGTCCACCACATCGCCCGCCACCAGTCCTGCCGCACCTAATTGGACCACCCCAAGATCACCGGCCAGCCCGTGGAGGAAGACCGCCGCCGTCGCAGCCTCCACTGGACCTAGTCCCTGGGCCAGCAAAGATCCGATCATCCCCGCAAGGACATCCCCCGTCCCTCCGGTAGCCATCCCTGGATTACCGGTGGGATTGACAAACACAGTCCCATCGGGTCCGGCCACTACCGTCCGGGCCCCTTTCAAAACCAAAACTAAACCCCACTTCTTGGCAAAGGATCGGGCAACTTCCACCCGGTCGGCTTGGATGTCGGCGACCGGAAGACCCGCAAGGCGCGCCATCTCACCGGGATGGGGCGTTAGGACGACATTTTTCTTGGCTACCAGCTCGAGCCCCTCTTGGGCAAGGATATTGAGTCCATCGGCATCGATGACTACCGGTTTTTCTATTTTCCCCAATAGATCCCGGAGCAACCGCCTGGCATCGGGGCTCATCCCTAAACCCGGACCGACAACAACCGCCGTTGCCCGCTCAAGCAACTCCTCCACGGACGTTCGCTCGTGGACCATCGCCTCCGGAACCTGGGGAGCAACTAGGGGGACTATCTCCCCAGGTACGGCCAGACTAACCAAGCCCGCCCCGCTGCGCAAGGCTCCCCTTGCCGCCAAGACTGCCGCCCCCGCAAAGCCCCGGGAGCCCGCAAGGAGCAGCAAATGGCCAAAGGTGCCCTTATGACTCGCCGAGGGCCTCTGGGGAAGGATGGAGGCCACATACCCCCTGCTGACCAGTCTGGTCTTGCCTCCTTGGAGCAAAGCAGGCGGCAGCCCGATGTCGGCCACGACCAGGCGCCCCACATATTCTGCTCCGGGGAGCAGGCAAAGACCCCGTTTAGGAAGGCCAAAGGTTACTGTCAGCTGAGCTTTCAAGCAGCAATCGGCGACCTTGCCCGTGTCGGGATCCAGCCCGGAGGGTATATCCACCGCTACCACCGGCCTTGAGCTCCCCTTAATCGCCTCCATCACCGCGGGAAAAGGCGCCCTGGGAGGACCCGAGGAACCGGTGCCCAGCAAAGCATCGACGATGATGTCGCAAAGGGCGAGGGCCACCTGCACCCGGTTGTCGTTCCGCTCGGAAAGGACCGTGATGGATGCTCCCATCTTTTCCAGGATGTTGAGGTTAACGAGGGCATCACCACGAACCCGCTCCCGCTTTCCCACCAGGAAGACCTTGGTCCAAATCCCTCGGCACAAAAGGTGCCGCGCGATGACGAACCCGTCGCCGCCGTTATTCCCCGGACCGGCAAAAACACATACCCGCCGTTCGGCCAAGGGGCCAAATTCACGCTCTAGCTCTTCGACTACCCTGAGCCCCGCGTTTTCCATCAGGACTACTCCGGGAATGCCGTACTCCCTGATAGCCCTGTTGTCGACCTCCCGCATTTCCTGACCTGTAACTAGCCTCAAATTTCGCCAACTCCACTTCTCAGGGCCAGGGCCTGGGCAACAGCACAGACCTCCCCGTGGGAGATGCTGATCAGAATAGTGCCCACCCCCAGCTTAGCTGCCATTGTCTTCAGCCCTCCGTGCAGGTACACTACCGGACGGCCCGTATTTTCATTCAATATTTCGATATCCTGCCAGGAAATCCCTTGCCCAAGGCCAACTCCCAAAGCTTTCATCACGGCTTCTTTGGCTGCAAAGCGCCCGGCTAAGGCTCCCAGAAAGTTCCTTCCCCTCTGGCAATAGTCCATCTCCCGGGGGGAGAGGATCCTCTCTGGAAAGCGCTGGGGAAACCGCTCCAGCACCTTTGCGATCCGAGGCAGATCGACCACATCAACACCAATCCCAAAGGTCACACCCAAACCCCCTGCATGAATCGTCTGGTAAGAAATATGCCCTGAAGGGCCGATTTCCCTGCAATGCTATGCAGATCCACTGTCAAGTCCCCTGTGGCGCCATTATCTCGGCAACAAACTCTGAGATGCTTCCATAGCTGGTGATATGCGCGGACTTCTTGGCTCTAGTCAATGCTACATAGAGTAGACACCTTTCTCGAGTCATGCTTTCCATGAGTGAGACTTCATCGTGATAAGCTATCGCCCGGGGATGGGGTATAATATCCTTATTCGCAGCCACGACAAAAACATGATCGAACTCTAGACCCTTGACTCGGTGCATCGTTGCCAGCCGCACTCCATCGAAGCTGCGATCATCCAATTTGCTCCGCTTGATTTCATAGGTTCTGACTCCAGCTTGGAGGAATCTCCTCACATATTCATCCAAGAGCCTGTTGGTACGAGCAACCACGCAAATGTCCCGCAAGGAGGTTCCTTGGGCTTCGAGGCGGCGAATCTCCCCCAATAAGTAAGCGAACTCCGAATCTAGCGATTCAAAGTCACGAACGACAGGTTCAGGGCCATGGGTGAGAGATAGGCAGACTCTGCCATCATCACTCCCTCCATCTAGGTCATCGAAGGATATCCCTTTGAGTAGGCGAAAGGCCCATTTGCGTATTTCTTCCGTAGTCCGATAGCTGATCCGCAAGTGACTACTGCGTCCCCGGACGTTCACCCCGCAATGGGATAAAACCGCCTGGTTTCGGTAGATCCGTTGGTGTGCATCCCCTACGATAAACAAGTCATTCGGCCGTTCCTCACCGGCCATAGCCCGCAGCAATCGATAGGCGCTCATACTCAGGTCTTGTCCTTCATCGACCACGATTGATGCATATAATGGTTCCTCGAAGCGTCTGCGGATAATCTGCCTACATTCATACATCGCCATCTCCACGTCCCGAATCCGCTGTTCATGGCAAAGATTCTTAAATGCCTCAAAAACCTTCCATACAGCTATGCGTTTCCGTCGATCCAGCCTCACACCACGACCCCGCCGCGAAGCCCTCAGGTAATCCTCCCGGGTGAAAGCCTCCTGGGCTTGTACTACTTTGGACCATTCGTCCTGGAAGAATTCCATCGGTAGGTCTAGGGACTGTCCCGCCAGGGCTACGGCAGAAGACCATAGGCTATCTAGTTCTTCCCCGTAGATGACGCGGCAGTTGTAATCTTGCTCTTGCAAGAATCGAGCGACCCATAGATCGAGATGAATGACCTCAATCCGCCTCATTTCATCGACGCTGCAGATCTTTCGCAGGTTGTCCTGAATATCCTCGGCTAGATTAGCGGTGAAGGTGGTGAACAGGATTTTCTGATCACCCTCAAGCTGCCCGGCCAACCATCTCGTCCGGTGCATGGCGACCACTGTTTTCCCAGTCCCGGCTCCACCAGTTACCCGGGCTGGACCATTGTAATGCCGAGTAACGATCTTTCTTTGTGTCGGGTGCAGGAACACTCGCCACCGCTCCAGGGGAGCGTCTAGGATTGCCTGCAACTCCTCTTCTCCTTCGACCACAGCAAAGGTCATGAGACTGCCTGGCTTAGAAAGAGCTTTGGCAAAATCATCGGTACTAATCTCCCCATCGGCCGACGTATCTTCATAGAGAGTATCCAGCACCTCTTCAACATCGAAGCCGTTGGCCACCCATTCCAGTCCTTCATAGGCATCTTCCGGGTAACTGGCCTTCCGTTGGTACAGGTCTTCCAACGTCATGAGAGCTCTCGTTTCTGGCAGTTTCTCACTGGGAACGCCTAGGCGAAGCAATTGCTCGTCCGTTACGTGGCCAAACAAGGCTTTGTTGGCATCTATCTGGTCGGTCGCTGCGACAACCGTTTCCTGTACATCGAAAACCTGAACGGTGCCGGTGGTCGGGTGTACTCTACACCGTTTGCGACAAGCCCAGTCATAAGCCCGATCGTGATGATCAACCCATAGCAACAGATAAACGCCGCTTCCGTCCTGTCTAACCACGATGCCGCGATAAGTATCATCGATCCTGACCGAATACATATTGGAGTCATAGGCATTCTGGAGCTTCTCGTAGTTGATCCCCGGTGAGCGGGGATTAGCACGGAATTTGGTTATGAAATCCCTGACCCGTGCTTGCTGTTGCCGAGGTAAACTAGCAAAAGCGGTAAAAAAATCTGCCGAGATCGCGACTGTGAAGCTGCTCACTGTTCAGCCTCCTTTCTGAGCACCTTTATCGTCGGAGTCTAATTGCGAGCAGGTACATGGCTGAACGACTGGCGGAGGGGTTCCCACAACATTTCGCCTTCACCAATGACCTGTCAGCTCACAGCCAAGTCTCCCGTCTAGTCGTGGACATCACCAACACTACCGAACCGATTGATGGCAGCCAGCATTTCATAATGATCCACTAAACCCCTCTTGTCTACCCTTTTCAGATAACTACCTCCAGCTTTGGCGGTACTGACTAATCTATTATTCAAAGGCATGCCAAGTTCCTGCCGGTGGCCCGAACCAACTGCTTGGCTGAAGCCATCGGAGCGTCCTCGGTCTCCTCTTAGTATTGAATGGCATCCGCGACTTAGGCGTTTAAGATCAACTGGCAAACTAGCCTGGTCGCCGCCACTAGCTCATCGATGGCGATGCTTTCCCGGGTGGAATGGGATCCTTGGTAGCCCACCCCCAAGTTCACCGCGGCGATGCCATGGCGATTGAAATTGTTGGCGTCGCTGCCCCCCATGGAAAACTCGATGGTAGGAGTGCGTCCTATTTGGGCCAGGGCTCTTTTGGCCCGCAGGACCGTTTCTCCCTCCTCATCCAGCTTGAACCCTTGGTAGGTCTGGTAGGAATCAAGCTCCACCTCCGCGCCGAAGGAGGCGGCAACTTGGGTGAAAGTCTGGGAGAATTCCCGGAGGAGTTCTTCCGCCCGGTTCTTGTCCAGGCTTCGGATCTCCCCTTGGATCTCGACCCGATCACAGACGATGTTCGTTGCCGTCTCCCCCTTGAATTTCCCTATGTTGGCCGTTGTCGCCCCATCGACCCGGCCGAAGGGAAGCTCCGCGACGGCCTTAGCAGCTACTTGGATGGCACTGATACCCTCCTCGGGAGCGCCGGCCGCGTGGGCGGCCCGGCCGATAACGGCCACATCGAACTTGAACTGGGTGGGAGCCTGATTGATGATGGTCCCGACGGGTTTGGCCGCATCCAAGACGAAGCCGATACTAGACGCGAGCCTTTCGTAATCGAGGTAGCGAGAGCCGAGGAGCCCCCCTTCTTCGGAAACGGTGCAGACAACCTCCAAAGGGGGCAGCTTCTCCCGGGAAAGCTTAGCCTGCCTGAACCCGACGAGGATGGCCACGATCCCCGCCACGTCATCCGCGGCTAGAATGGTGTCCCCGCCCGAGAAGATGCGGCCATCCTTGACCACCGGTTTGATGCCCAGGCCAGGCTGGACCCGGTCGAGATGGGCGCTAAGTAGGATGGGCCGTCCCTCCCCAGGGAGCTTGGCGATGATGTTGCCCGTCTCGCCGCCAAAGCGCTCCCCCGCCTTGTCCCTTTCCACGGTAAACCCCAGCGCGCGCAGCTTTCCCTCCACGACTCCGGCGATGGCCCCTTCCCGTCCCGATCCAGAATCGATCTGGACCAACTCACAAAACTCAGCAACGATCTGTTCCATGGGAGGCCTCCTTCCCAAGAAAAGAATGCTGCTGTCATGATCCCTCATAACAGCAGCATTAGCTATCGATTCCTTATTCCACCGTCACGCTCTTAGCCAGGTTCCGCGGCTTGTCAACATCACAGCCTTTGAGCCTAGCGGTATGATAAGCAAGCAGCTGGCAAGGGACCGCTCCCAGGAGGGGCATGAGGAGGTCCATGGTCCGGGGGATGTGGACTGCCTCTCCCACCCCGTCCAGATCGTCCCCTTCGGGCGCGATGACGACAACATCGGCTCCCCTGGCCTTCACTTCTTTGATGTTGTTCAGCATCTTCTCCCGCAATGCTGATTGGGTCGCGATGGCGACGATGGGCAGACCTTCGACGACCAAGGCCAAGGTGCCGTGCTTCATCTCCCCCGCCGGGTAGGGCTGGGCATGGATGTAAGAGACCTCCTTGAGCTTCAAGGCCGCTTCCATAGCCAGGGGGTAATCCAGACCCCGGCCGATGAAAAAGACGTGTTGTTCCTTCTGGAGCCTCTCGGCGAGATCCTTGACCTTCCCTTCCGTCTTGATGGCCTCTTTGACTTGATCGGGAAGACTCCTGAGGGCATCGAAAAGCTCGGCCGCAGCCCCTTCATCCACCGTGCCCCGTCGCTGCGCTAAGTATAGGGCGAAGAGGAGCAGGCAGACGAGCTGGGTCATGTAAGCCTTAGTTGAGGCAACGGCGATCTCCGGGCCGGCCCGGGTATAGATGACATCATCGGCCTCCCGGGAGACGGTGCTGCCCACCACATTGGTGATGGCCACGACCCGGGAGCCTCGACTGCGAGCCTCCCGCAGGGCCCCTAAGGTATCGGCCGTCTCCCCCGATTGGCTGATGACTATTGTCAACGTGGCTTCATCAACCATCGGATCCCGGTAGCGAAACTCCGAGGCAATATCCACCTCAACGGGGATCTTGGCCAAAGTCTCAATGAACTTTCTACCCATCAGGCCGGCATGCCAGGCAGTGCCGCACCCGAGGATAACTACTTTATTGAATCGATTGACAGGAAGATCCAGTGAGTCGAAGATCACTTGCGAGCCCTTGATCTTGCCTTTCAGGGTATCCTCGATGGCCCTAGGCTGTTCGTGGATCTCCTTCAGCATGAAATGCTCGTAGCCTTCTTTCTCGGCTTGGGCTGGATCCCAGTTCACTTGATAGGGATTCATTTTAATTTCCCTCCCCGACCAATCGGTCAGCTTCACCCCGTCTTGGGTGAGCACAGCCATCTCGCCATTTTCCATGACGTGCACATTTCTTGTGTAGGGAAGCAAAGCGGGTATGTCGGAGGCCACGTAGTTCTCCCCCTGCCCCAGTCCAATGATCAAGGGGCTGTCCCTCCTTGCCACCACTAACATGTCGGGATGCTCCTCATGGAGAACGACGATCGCCAAAGACCCTTGCACATCCTGTAGGGCCCTGGCCACCGCTTCGGGGAGGTCCCCCCGGTAGTACTTCTCCACCAGGTGGGGAATCACTTCCGTGTCCGTCTCAGAGAGGAACCGATGTCCCTGATCGGTTAGCTCTTCCCGAAGCTGCACATAATTCTCGATGATCCCGTTGTGGACCACCGCGATTTGACCATGACAATCAAGGTGGGGATGGGCATTGACTACAGACGGCCGACCATGGGTGGCCCAGCGGGTGTGTCCTGCCCCCACCAGGGCCCCAGGTACAGCCACCGTCTTGCGCAAATCAGTCAACCGCCCTTCCGTTTTGAAAACCTTCAGGGCGCCGCTCCTCCCCAAGGCTAGTCCCGCGGAGTCATAACCCCGATATTCGAGTCGCTCCAGACCATCCAAGAGGACGTCTGCCACAGGGCGCGGGCCCACATAGCCAACGATTCCGCACATCTAGTCAACCTCCTGTTCCGGTAGCGCCGCTCAGCTTTCTATTGTCCCCGGGATCGCTCCCGGTCTTTGTCGAAAGCCTATCGACCGCGGCCGGCCGGGGGTCACCCGCCGATGATCCGAGATCCCCCACCTCGTCAACTCAAACCTAAAGGTTTGAGTCCAGGCGCTTAAAGTCATCCTCCGTTCTGTCACCTCCCTCAAGGTTAGTGCTTTGTGGCATCACCCCCTTCAGTTCAGCGCGCCGCCGATATAGCTGGCCAGGTCCTCAACCACGTCTTTGACCAGCTCTTCTTCGGGACCCTCCCCCATCACCCTAATCACCGGCTCGGTGCCTGAGGGACGGACGAGGAGCCTGCCGCTGGGGCCGAGCCTCTCCTCCGCTTCCCTTATCCGCTCGGCGATGGCAACATTGCCCTGGAAGGCTTCCTTGTTCTTGACCCGAACGTTGACCAGGATCTGGGGATAGGGCTGCATCACCCTCGCCAGCTCCGAGAGGGGAGCCTGTTGGCGCTTCATCAAGGCGAGAACGTTAAGGGCCGTCAAGATGCCATCGCCGGTGGTGTTTTGCTCCAGAAAGATGATGTGCCCCGATTGCTCTCCGCCTAAGATCAGGCCGTTGGCTTGCATGGCCTCAAGGACGTGCCGATCCCCGGCTTTGGTGATGACCACTGACCCACCAGCTTTGGCGAACAGGTCCCGCAGGGCTAGATTGCTGTAAACGGTGGCGGCGATAGCCTTCCCCGGCAATCGACCTCTGTGCAGGAGATCCAAGCCGCACATGGCCAGGATGTGGTCCCCATCAACAATGTTCCCCAGCTCATCGCACGCGATGACCCGGTCCGCGTCCCCATCGTGGGACAGGCCCACATCTGCCCGCTCCTGCAGAACGACCCGCTGCACCAAATCCGGGTGGGTCGAGCCGCAATCCACATTGATGTTGACCCCATTAGGTCGATTGTTGAGGACAATCACCTCGGCTCCCAGGCGCTCGAGGACCATTGGCGCCACCTGATAGGCGGCGCCGTGGGCACAGTCTAAGACGACCCGCAGTCCGCTGAGATCCTCGTGAACGCTGTCCACTAGAAAATCCACATACAACTCCACCGCGTTATCCAGGCTATAAACCCGACCTACCTCACCGGCCACCGGCCTGGGAAAGTCGTCCCGCTCGATGAGCTTTTCGATCTCCTCTTCCTTGTCATCGGGCGGTTTGAGCCCACGGCCGTCGAAAAATTTGATTCCATTGTCTTCAATCGGGTTGTGGGAGGCGGAGATGACCACCCCTGCCAGCAGCTGGAGCTTGCGGGTCAGGAAAGCAACCCCCGGCGTGGGGATCACCCCGGCCAGCAACACGTCAACCCCCGCTGAATTCAAACCGGCAATCAACGCCCCTTCAAGCATCTGGCCCGAAGCCCTGGTATCCCGGCCGATGAGAACTTGAGGGCGCTTGTCGTTCCGCTCTTTGGCCAAGACTAAAGCCGCCGCTCGCCCGATCTTCAAGGCAAGCTCCGGGGTGAGGTCCAGATTGGCTACACCCCTGATGCCGTCGGTACCAAACAACTTTGCCAACAAAGATCACCCATCCCTCTTAGTATATGCACCCTATAGTCTATTCCACAGGCCCATCGGTGGTTACGGGAACAATCCGCACCCCCACCTTCACCGACGAAGGCTCAACCCCTACTCCCGCGGGTGCCTGCAGCTTAGCATCAAGTTCGATGTCGGCTTCTGCTTCGGCGATGGAGATGGGCTCCGTTAGGATTTGTGCGCCATCGAACTTTATATTCTCCGGTACAAGAAGGGTTACCTGCCGAGGCGAAACCTCCACTTCACCGACGGCAAAGCCCAAAGCCGGCTCTCCTACAAGCTGGGGCTCAACCGGGAGGACCAACTCCCGCACGGCCGGCGGAACCCGAACTGAGACTTCCACCTTATCGGGCTCGGACCAGACTCCCGGGACCACGTTGCCCCGGGCATCGACCAGCTGCAGGCCAAAAGTGCCTTCCACCTCATCCCCGGGAAGGAGGGTTAGTCGCACCACGGCCCGCTCCACCTGGGCGATCTGGGCCTCCGCACCCCAGACGGTCACCACCCGGGGCTTTAGGCTTTGTACATCGACCACCTGCCGCTGACCCGGAATCGCCCATGTGCCCACCATGACCGGCACTTCCCGCGACTTGGGCAAGTCCACATTGACGGCAACTGCGGCCGGAACTACCCTGATGATCTCAACTCCCCTGGGAGAAGTCGTCTCCACCGGGAGAAGGTGGCTGCCCGTTTTTCCTTGCACATCAACGAAAGCCCTGATCTGTTCATCTTCAACCTTTACGCCTCTGGCAAGGACCCTCACCTGTCCCGGTTCAATGGAGACGAGCGCCCCTTCTGCGGCCCGAACAACCTCCAAATCGACTGTGACTTCCCGTTGGATCACATCGGGACGGCCGTCCACCGCGATCACCCAGAGGATAACGGCCAGGAACAGGCTGAAAAAACGCCAGTAAAGGTCGGTATTCACAGGGCTTTCCCCCAATCAAGGAGCTCTTGCAGCCTGCCCTCGAGTTCCTCCTCATCCAGTCCCCGCTCCATGGCCCCCTCCACCGCGAGGGAAATGGCGCCCCTCTCTTCCGAAATAATGACCACCAACGCATCGGTCTGTTCCGACAGGCCCAGGCCTGCACGATGTCTGGTGCCGAGCTCTCCTTGTACTTCCCTCGTCTCGGCCAGGGGTAGAACGCATCCCGCAGCGGCCACCCGGCCCTCCCGGATGATGACGGCCCCATCGTGGAGGGGGCTGGCGGGGGTAAAAATCGTCCGCAGCAACTGGTGGGAAACCAGCGCATCCAGGGGGAATCCCGTCTCCACATATTCTTGCAGCCCGCTCTCCCTGGCCAGGACGATGAGTCCACCAATGCGGCGCCTCGCCAGCCATCCCGAGGCGAGGGCCACTTCTTTGCTTACCATCTCTTTCGTTTTGGCCGCCGAGGACCGGGCAAAGAGCTCCCCCCGTCCGATCCGCTCCAAGGTCCGGCGGACTTCCGGGGCGAAGACGACGGGCAACGCAACTAACAAGGCAGTGGTTCCCCGATCGAGGAGGAAGGCGAAGGCTCGCAGCCTCAGGGCCCGGCTCAGGGCGCTGGCCAGGAACAACACCGCCAGCCCCTTGATCAAAGCTACGGCCCTTGTGCCGCGAATCAAAGCGATCAACTTGTAGATGACGAAGGAGACGATGAGAATATCGATGATATCGACGAAGGTAAGAGGCAACTGCTTCCCCCCAGCAAAAGGTCTGTGTATATAGTTCTCCCCGGGAGACCTTTTCCCTAGCCAAAAAAAGAGGGGTGAGCCTTAGGCTTCACCCCGGGTTTGACCCGCTTTCGCTAACCCATACTCGATACTGTCCACCAAGGCTTGCCAACTGGCCTCGATGATGTTGGTAGAAACCCCAACGCTGCCCCAGGAAGAACGGCCATCCTGGGATTCGATGAGGACCCGGACCTTAGCTTCGGTGCCGGCCTTTTCGTTGATGACCCGGACCTTGTAGTCCGACAGGTGAATATCCCGCAGGTGGGGATAGACTTCTTCCAAAGCCTTGCGCAGGGCCTTATCCAAGGCATTCACTGGACCGTTCCCTTCAGCGACGGTGTGGAGCACCCGATCCTGCACCCGCAGCTTAATGGAGGCCTCCGCGACGGGCTCCCCGTTTGCCTCCTTCTTCTCGATGATGAGCCTGAAGCCCTCAAAATCGAAAAACCTCTCGTGGAGCCCTAGGGATTTTTTCAACATCAACTCAAAGGAGCCTTCGGCGCCTTCGAAGGAGTAGCCTTGATACTCAAGGTCCTTGATGGTCTCCACGATCCGGCGCATGCCTTGCTCATCGATGTCCAGATCATACTCCTGGGATTTGTAAAGGACATTGCTCCCCCCGGACAGTTCCGAGATGAGGACCCGGCGCCGGTTGCCCACCTGCTCTGGCCTGATGTGCTCGTAGGTCTCGGGATGGCGCATCAACGCGCTGACATGGATCCCGCCTTTGTGGGCAAAGACGCTCTTGCCGACGAAGGGCTGGTTCCAAGGCAGACTCAAGTTGGCCAGCTCACTGACGTACCTGGCAACGCCCGTCAGCTGCCGGAGTTCTTCGTCCGAGACGCAAGCAAAGCCCATCTTCAGCTGCAGATTGGGGATGATGCTGCAAAGATCGGCATTGCCCGCCCGCTCCCCGTAGCCGTTGATGGTCCCTTGAACGTGCCGGACTCCCTCCCGGACTGCCGCCAGGGTGTTGGCCACCGCCACCCCGGAGTCATTATGGGCGTGGATCCCCAGGGGCTTGTCGACCTTGTCTCTTATTTCACTGACGATCTGGGCAACTTCGTGGGGCAGCCGACCCCCGTTGGTGTCACAGAGGACCAGCACATCGGCGCCTCCCCTGGCTGCCGCCTGCAAGGTCGCCAAGGCATATTCTGGATTATGGGTGTAGCCGTCAAAAAAATGCTCGGCATCGTAGAACACCTCCAGCCCCTGGGCCTTCAAGTAGGCGACGGACTCTTCGATCATTTTGAGGTTCTCTTCCAGGGTGGTGCAAAGGGCATTGGTGACGTGGAAGTCCCAAGACTTACCGAACAAAGCGCAGGTCTTGACCCCCGATTGAATGACCGCCCCGAGATTCCGGTCTTCCTCCGGGGGGATGTTGGCCCTTCGCGTTGAGCAGAAGGCAGAGACTTTGGCCTGCCGCAAGGATAGCTCCTTAACCCGCTGGAAGAACTCCATATCTTTCGGGTTGGAGCCCGGCCAGCCGCCTTCAATGTAGGGGATGCCCAGGCGGTCTAAGCGCCTGACGATCTTCAACTTGTCTTCAACGGAAAAAGATATGCCTTCACCCTGGGTGCCATCCCGCAGGGTGGTATCATACAAAACCACCTCGGTCATGACCACAGTTCACTCCCTCATTTTATTTTCCATACCCCACCCCCTTAGGGGGAATGTGGGGTTCGTCGCTAGCTTTGGATAGCCCGGACAATCAGATCCCCCATTTCTCTAGTACCGACGGGCACACAGCCCTCCTCGGCAATATCCGGGGTGCGATACCCTCCATCCAAGACCGTCGCCACGGCCCATTCAACCTTGTCAGCTTCCTCCGCCAAACCTAGGGAATAACGGAGAAGCATGGCCGCGGACAAGATGGTCGCGAGGGGATTGGCAACTCCCTTCCCGGCAATGTCAGGGGCCGAACCGTGGACCGGTTCGTAAAGCCCAAGGGTCCCCTCACCCAAGCTCGCTGAGGGCAGCATTCCCAAGGAGCCGGTGAGCATCGCCGCCTCATCGCTGAGGATGTCGCCGAACATGTTGCCGGTGAGGATCACATCAAACTGACCAGGATCCCGCAGGAGCTGCATGGCGCAGTTATCCACGTACATATGCTCCAAGTGCACCTCGGGATACTCGTCTTTGACCCGCATGACCACCTCCCGCCAAAGGCGGGAAGTCTCTAAGACGTTGGCCTTGTCGACGGAAGTAACCCGGCCCTTCCGCTTCCTGGCCAGCTCGAAGGCCACCCGGGCGATCCGTTCGACCTCGAGGGTTGTGTAAGCCATGGTATCGATGGCCCTGTCTCCCTCTCGCCCTTTGGGCCGGCCGAAATAGATCCCCCCGGTAAGCTCCCGCACCACCACTAGATCGATGCCGTCGACCACCTCCCGCTTCAGGCTGGACGCGCCAGCCAGGGCGGGAAAGACTTTCGCCGGCCGCAAGTTGGCAAACAGACCGAGCCCCTTGCGGATGCCCAGGAGAGCCGCTTCGGGCCTCTTGTTGCCTGGTAATTCATCCCACTTTGGTCCCCCCACTGCGCCCATGAGAATGGCATCACTTTGGCGGCAAAGGTCCAAAGTCTCCTGGGGCAGCCCTTCGCCCCGCTGATCGAGGGCTGCACCGCCAATCAATCCCTCTTCGAACTCCATTTGGTGACCATATCTTTGGCCGACCGCCTGCAGAACCTTGACAGCCTCGGCGACAATTTCGGGGCCGATGCCATCTCCGGGCAAGAGCGCGATCTTAAACAATTCATCACCTGCTTTCTTGAACCCGGGCCCGGACATAATTGATGAGTCCCCCTTGAGCGATGATCGCCTGCATGAAGGGCGGGAAGGGCGCCACCTGGTATTCCTCACCGGTGGTCTCGTTGATGATCTTGCCCTCTTCAGGTTCAACCCTGATCATATCCCCCTCCCGGATCCTTTGGGCTCCTTCTTTGGCCTCCATGATCGGAAGGCCAATATTCACCGCGTTGCGGTAGAAGATCCGGGCAAAGGACTCCGCGATCACACAGCTGACCCCCGCGGCTTTAATAGCTACCGGAGCATGCTCCCGGGAACTGCCGCAGCCAAAGTTCTTCCCGGCGACGATAATGTCGCCTGGGGACATCTTCTCCATGAATTGGGGGTCGATGTCCTCCATGCAATGGCGCGCTAGTTCCTTAGGGTCGGAAGTATTCAGATACCGTGCCGGAATGATTTCATCGGTATTCACATCATCACGGAATTTCCAAGCTTTACCCCGCATGGCGCCACCTCCTCATCCTAGGATTTCCGCGGGCGAAGCCAGTCGCCCAGCTATTGCCGAAGCCGCGGCCACCGCCGGGTTAGCCAAGTAGACCTCGCTTTGGGGGTGTCCCATCCGGCCCACGAAGTTCCGGTTAGTGGTGGACACACACCTTTCTCCCGCTGCGAGGATGCCCATGTAACCCCCGAGGCACGGACCGCAGGTAGGCGTGGAAACGACCCCCCCCGCCTCGATGAAGGTCTTAATCAGCCCTTCTTCCATGGCCTGCAAGTAAATTGCCTGGGTCCCGGGGATGACGATAAGACGCACCCGGGGATCGACTTTGCGCCCTTCGAGGATCTTGGCGGCGAGGCGCAGATCCTCCATCCGCCCATTGGTGCAAGAGCCGATGACGGCCTGGTCGATGGGCACGTCGCCAACCTGGCTGATGGGCCGGGTGTTTTCCGGTTTGTGGGGAAAGGCCACCAGCGGTTCGATGTCGGCTAGGTCATATTCCTTGACCAGAGCGTACTCGGCATCCTGATCGCTTTCATAGATCTCGTACTCCCGGTTCACCCGATCCTTCACATAGTCCAGGGTCTTGGCGTCGGGAGCGATAATCCCGGCTTTGCCCCCGGCTTCGATGGCCATGTTGCACATGGTGAAGCGGCCGTCCATGGATAAGGCTTCGATCCCTTCGCCGGCGAACTCCATGGCCATGTAAGTTGCGCCATCGACGCCGATGTCCCCGATGATGTGCAAGATGAGGTCCTTTCCCCCGACCCACGGCTTCGCCTCGCCGTGGAAGATGAACTTCATCGACTCGGGGACCTTAAACCACAGCTCGCCGGTGGCCATGGCCGCAGCCATGTCCGTCGACCCAACGCCGGTGGCGAAGGCCCCCAGGGCACCATAGGTGCAAGTGTGGGAGTCGGCGCCGATGATCAGCTCACCCGGGGCCACCAGTCCCTGCTCGGGCAACAGACAGTGTTCGATGCCCATTTGGCCAACTTCAAAGTAGTGGGTGATCTGGTGTTGGCGGGCAAACTCCCGCACCAGTTTGGCCTGCTCGGCGGCCTTGATGTCTTTATTGGGCACGAAATGGTCCGGCACCAAGGCGATCTTATCCCGGTCGAAGACCGTCTCCACCCCTAGCCGTTCAAATTCTTTAATGGCCACAGGCGCGGTAATGTCGTTTCCCAGGACCAGGTCCACCTTGGCGGTGATCAGCTCGCCAGGGGTCACCCTAGCCTTGCCCGCATGGGCCGCCAGAATCTTCTCCGCGATAGTCATTCCCATGGCTACACCTCCCCAGCCGACTGATACTTTTCCCGACTGTGAATGATTTTGTTGATCGCGTGGATATAAGCGAGGGCGCTGGCCTCGATGACATCGGTGCTGGTTCCCCGGCCGATGTGAATGTGCCCATTGTCCTTCACCCTGACAGTGGCATCGCCCAGTGCATCGGCGCCCCCGGTGACGGCCTGCAGGGCGTAATCCAGCAGATGGACGGGAACATTCGTCGCTCGGTTGATGGCCCGATAGACTGCATCGATGGGACCGTCGCCGCAAGCCGCCTCCTCCACCACCTGGTCCCCATGCCGGATCCGCACGGTGGCCGTGGGCACCGTCGTGTTGCCACTGACAACATGGACATACTCCAAGACGAAGGTTCCAGGTACGGCGAACCGCCCCGTCTCAATGATGGCCTCGATGTCCCGGTCGGTGATGGTTTTCTTCTTATCCGCCAGCTCGATGAACCGCTCAAAGGCCCGGTTGATGTCTTCCTCCGTTAGGCTATAGCCGAGCTCCCGCAGCTTTTCCCTGAACGCGTGGCGGCCCGAATGCTTGCCTAGGACCAAGCGGCTTTGCCGCAGGCCAATCGACTCGGGGGTCATGATCTCGTAGGTGGTCCGCTCCTTCAAGACCCCATCCTGGTGGATCCCCGATTCATGGGCGAAGGCGTTGTCGCCCACGATGGCCTTGTTGGGCTGAACGGAAACGCCCGTCAAGGCGCAAACCAGCCGGCTGGTCCGGTAGAGCTGCTCCGTCACCACGTTGGTGATGGCCCCATAGTGATCCTGTCTGGTGTGCAAAGCCATCACCACCTCTTCCAAGGCCGCATTGCCCGCCCGCTCGCCAAGTCCGTTGACGGCGCACTCGATCTGCTGGGCCCCAGCTTTCACCGCGGCCAAGGAATTGGCAACGGCAAGCCCTAAGTCGTTGTGGCAATGGACGCTGATGATGGCCTGGTCGATTCCCGGGACATGCTCTCGGATGTAGGTGATGAGATCAGAGAATTCCTGGGGAGTAGTGTAGCCCACCGTGTCGGGGATGTTGATGATCTTTGCTCCATTCTCCAACACGGCGGCAAAAATCTCACAGAGAAACCCCCAGTCGCTCCTGGTCGCATCCTCCGCAGAGAACTCGACCATGTCGACGTAGCTGCGGGCCAACCTGACCGCATCGACGGCCATGCGCAGGACTTCATCGGGCTTTTTGTTCAGCTTATATTTCATATGAATGTCCGATGTGGCGATAAAAGTATGAATGCAGGGCTTTTCGGCACAGCGCAGCGCCTCCCAAGCCCGCTCCACGTCTTTGGCCACGGCTCGGGCCAAACCACAAATGTAAGGGCCCTTGACCTGTTCGGCAACAGCCTGCACTGCGGCGAAGTCCCCTGGGGAGGCCACGGGAAAGCCAGCCTCGATGACGTCAACCCCTAAACGGGCTAGCTGCTTGGCAATCTCCACTTTTTCCTGGGGATTAAGGCTAACGCCCGGGGACTGCTCGCCATCTCTTAAGGTCGTATCGAAAACCTGCAGTACTCTGGCCATCTCCAAGAAACCCCCCTTTGTCTTAGGTTCTCTCCAGCAGCACTTGTTGGGCAGCTTTAACCCCTTGCCCAAGCTCAGTCTTCTTGCCTGCCCGGGTCAAGGCCAGCTCGATCACGCCGAGCAGCCCAACCATGTCCACCGGCAGCATGTAGCCCATGTGGCCGATGCGGAAACTAGTGGCCTTGAGCTCCCCTTGACCGCCAGACAGGACGAAGCCAAACTCATCTTCGGCGATCCGGCGAAAGCGCGGAATATCCAAATCCCCGCCGAGGACGGCGGTCACTGTGGGGGACGCGGCCCGTTCGTCTTTGACGAGGAGCTCCATCCCCAAGGCAGACAGACCTGCCCGCACCATGTCCCGCATGAGCAGGTGGCGCTCCCTCGCAGCCTGGAGGCCTTCCCGCTTCAGCATCCCGATGGCTTCTTCCAGAGCAAAACAAAGGTGCACATTGGGAGTAAAGGGGGTCTCGCCGATGGCGGCAAAGGCATCGTATTGTCGCAGATCCAAGTAGAAGCGAGGAGTCTTCGCCTGGGCTGCCGCCTCCCATGCCCGCTCGCCGAAGGCCACGAAGGCCAGACCTGGGGGCATCATCAGGCACTTCTGGGAGGCAGTTGCCACCACATCCACGCCCCACCCATCCATATCCAGCTCCATGGCGCCAAAGGAGCTGACGGCATCGACGATGAGCAAAGCCGGATGGTCTCCGCGGGCCTCGGCAATGGCCTTGATGTCGTTGGCAACGCCTGTCGAGGACTCATTCTGCGTGGCAAAAACGGCTTTGATGCCCTCGTCCTTGGCCAAGGCCTCCCTGACCCACTCGGGATTGGCAGCCGTCCCCCAAGGGTAGGAAAGTCGCTCCACCTGGGCGCCAAAGGTCTCGGCTAATTTCGCCCAGCGCTCGCCGAAGGCGCCCCCCACCAGCACAAGCACCTTATCCCCCGGGGAGATAGTATTGGCCACGGCCGCCTCCATGGCGCTGGTGCCTGAACCGGTCAAAATGAAGACCTTCCCCTTGGTTTGGAAGACTTCCGCCAGGGAAGCCCGGACCCGCCCGAACAGATCGTGGAACTCCGGTCCCCGGTGATTGATGACCGGGCGACTCGTGACTCGAAGGAGTCCCGGAGCCACTGGTGTTGGACCTGGAATGAAGAGGTTTTTCTTCTCTTGGAACATAGCCACTCCCCCTCCGCGGGAATTACTTGCTTTCAATCCAAGGCATCATGGCCCGCAGCCGCTTGCCCACAACTTCAATGGGGTGCTCCCGCTCCCGCATCCGCATCGCATTGAACATGGGCCGGTTGGCCTGGTTCTCAAAGATCCATTCCTTGGCAAACTTGCCATCTTGGATGTCTTTGAGGACTCGCTTCATCTCTTTGCGGGTCTCTTCGTTGATGATCCGCTTCCCAACGGTAATGTCCCCATACTCAGCCGTATCGCTCACCGAGTAGCGCATGTAGCTGATGCCGCCCTCGTAGATCAAGTCTACGATGAGCTTCAGTTCGTGGAGACATTCAAAATAGGCAACTTCCGGCTGGTAGCCAGCTTCCACTAGGGTGTCGAACCCGGCGCGGATGAGCTCGCTGACCCCTCCGCAAAGGACCGTCTGCTCACCGAACAGATCCGTTTCCGTCTCTTCTTGGAAGGTGGTTTCGATGACCCCTGCCCTGGTGCAGCCGATCCCCTTCGCGTAAGCTAGACCCTTAGCATGGGCGCGACCGCTGGCATCCTGATGGACGGCCAGTAGAGCCGGGACGCCCTTCCCTTCAACATACATCCGCCGGACTAGATGGCCTGGACTCTTGGGGGCTACCATGAACACATCGATGTTCGGCGGCGGCACAATTTGATTGAAGTGGATGTTGAATCCATGGGAGAAGACCAAGGACTTCCCTTCGGTCATGTTGGGAGCGATTTCTTCCCGATAGACTCTGGCCTGGACTTCATCGGGCACTAGCATCTGGATGATGGTCGCCTGCTCGGCAGCCTCCCGGGCGCTGACCGGGGTGAAGCCGTCGGCTACGGCCCGTTTGTAGTTTTCGCTGCCAGGACGGTTGGCCACAATCACATCTAGTCCACTGTCCCTTAAGTTCATGGCTTGGGCGTGTCCCTGGCTTCCATACCCGATGATCGCGATCTTCTCACCCTTGAGCAGAGACAGATCTGCATCCTGGTCATAATACATCTTAGCCATCCTCACCACTCCTTTTAATTGTTGTTCTCGACTCCGCCGCGCACCATGGCGACTTTGCCCGTGCGCACAATTTCCTTGATCCCGTAGGGGCGCAGCATCTGAATGATGGCTTCCATCTTGCCCTCATCGCCGGTGACTTCCACCGTCACCGTTTTGGGGTTCACATCGACGATGTGGGCCCGGAAGATATCCACGATCTGGATGATGTCCGCCCTGTTGGTGGGAGTGGCCCCGACCTTGATCAGGGCCAGCTCCCTATCCACCAGGGGATCGTTGGTGATGTCGCTGACTTTGATCACCTCGATGAGCTTATTGAGCTGCTTGGTGATCTGCTCTAAGATATCGTCATCGGCCCGGGCCACAATGGTCATCCGGGAGACCTCCGGGTCTTCGGTGGCACAGACGGCAATGCTGTCGATGTTGTACCCCCGACGACTGAACAAAGCAGCTACCCGGGCCATCACCCCCGACTTGTTCTGGACCAGGACGGCGATGATGTGCTTTTTCATGAGCCTCCCTCCAAACCGATCATATCGTCGATGGCCTTGCCCGCGGGAACCATGGGGAAGACGTTCTCCTCCCGGTCAACCATCACGTTGACCACCACCGGGCCCGGATGGGCCAGGGCCTCTTCCAGTCCGGCCCGTACATGCCGGAAGTCCCGGATGGCTATCCCCTTAATCCCGTAGGCCTCTGCCACCTTGGCGAAATCAGGGCCGGCGGCCATGTCTACCTGGCAGTAGCGTCGGCGGAAGAACAGCTCTTGCCACTGCCGCACCATCCCCAGGTAGCCGTTGTTCAGGATGACTACCTTCACCGGCAAGTTGTAGGCAGCCACCGTCCCCAGCTCCTGGATGTTCATCTGGAAGCTGCCGTCCCCAGACACGGCAATCACCAGCTTATCCGGCCGACCGATCTGGGCGCCGACGGCCGCGGGAAACCCAAATCCCATAGCCCCCAACCCCCCGGAGCTGACGAAGCTGCGGGGCTTGGTGAAGGTATAGAATTGGGCGGCCCACATCTGGTTCTGCCCCACTTCCGTGGTGATGATGGCCTCACCATTGGTGAGCTCACAAAGCTGTTCCACCACGTACTGGGGCTTGACCGTCCCGTTGCAGGCTTCATACTGGAGGGGATAGGCCTTCTTCCACCGGTCAATCTCCTCCAGCCACCCGCCATCCTGCCTCGGTTCAATCTGCTCGTTGATGGCCTCTAGCACCCTTTTCACGTCACCAACGATAGGTATGTCGACGCGGACGTTCTTGCCGATCTCAGCCGGATCGATGTCAATGTGGACTATCTTGGCCTTCGGCGCGAATCTCTCGATGACGCCCGTGACCCGATCGTCGAAACGCGCCCCCAAGGCAATCAACAGGTCGCAGTGGGTGACTGCAAAGTTGGCGTAGGCTGTGCCGTGCATCCCCAGCATCCCCAGGTACAACGGATGGTTCCCCGGGAAACACCCCATCCCCATCAAAGTGGTTGTCACCGGGATCTGACACTGTTCCGCCAGGGTCAAGAGCTCGTCAAAGGCCCCCGCGCTGATGACGCCGCCTCCGGCATAGAGCACCGGACTCTGAGCCTCGCTGATGGCTTCCACGGCCAGTTTGATCTGCCGGTAGTTGCCCTCGTAAGTTGGTTTGTAGCCCGGCAGGTCAATAGTCTCCGGGTACTCGAAATCAAGCTCGTGGGTCGTGATGTCCTTTGGCAGGTCAACCAGGACAGGTCCCGGCCGCCCAGTGCGGGCGATGTGGAAAGCTTCTTTCATCACCCGCGGGATATCGCTCGCCTGCTTGACCAGGTAGTTGTGTTTGGTGATGGGCATGGTGATGCCGGTGATGTCTGCTTCCTGGAACGAATCCCGCCCCACTAGGGTTGTATTTACCTGACCAGTCAAGGCAACCACTGGAATGGAGTCCATATAAGCGTTGGCTAGACCCGTCACCAGATTGGTTGCGCCAGGTCCAGAGGTGGCGATGCACACCCCCACCTTGCCGGTAACCCGTGCATACCCATCGGCGGCATGGGCCGCTCCTTGTTCGTGTCTGGTCAAGATGTGGCGCATCTCTGAACGATAAAGGACATCGTAAATCGGTAATACCGCCCCCCCAGGATAACCGAAGATAACGTCCACACCTTCCCGCTTAAGCGACTCGATGACCGCTTCAGCACCAGTCATTTTCATCGGTTCTCACCCCTCTCCTCCCTCAAGAAGTGAAGTTATAAAAAAACCCCTCGGCCCCAAATACTGGGGCGAGAGGCTTCCTCGCGGTACCACCCAATTTCGCTGCACTTTCACAAGTACAGCCTTCAGGTCCCACCTTCCGGTTTAACCGGGGCCGATGGAACCGGCATGATAACGGGTGTGCTCGACCTTGCGGTCTCCCTCCCGGCATGACCTACTCGCTACTGCTTTCAGCCTGCAGCTTCGGGGTGAGTTCGAACGATTCGGCAACACCGGTTTGCACCAACCACCGGCTCTCTGAGTTGCTTGTGAACCGCTCTACTTGTCCCCTGCATCGCCTTTAACACTATGTTTTACAAGGGTCCTTGAGATATTTGAGAACTACTATACAGGATAGCAAGGTCCCTGTCAAGGCCTAGAATCCCTACAAAAAAAAGTAATTGTTCTTAGGCCGTTCTTATAAGTCGGAATTCCCGCCCTATTGCCCCTCAAAGGCCGTGCAAGTCCTATCTACCGGAGATCACCCATCCACCATGAACCTCTTTTTCCTCGCCTCCTGCCTGATGGCCTCCAGGTTCAGTATCTCTGCGACCTCGAACTGCACGGGGACACTCCCCTCCACAGGTCTTATTCGTAGGCAAGCAGGAAAGTACCCCGTGCGGCCATGAAGCTCCGCCAACAGTAGGGCTGCTGCATAATTCAGACCCGGCAGATTAACCAGAATCGGACTGGACTGCCACATATCCGGCGTGAGGGGCACTTTCTCCACTATAGATGCCACCTGCGGTGCAAAGTCTTTGTCTTGCTCCAGCTGACATGGGATATCATAGACAACATCGATTGTCTGAGAAGTGAGTGCTTCGATCTGCTGCCTCTGTTTTTCGTTAATTGGATGGGAAAAGTTGACTATGATCACCGCCCGACCCCCTCATGGTTCTCGTTTCCAGGCTTGCTCATCTACTGCCTTTAGCAGTTCCCAATCGCTCCGAATTATGTCTATGTCCCTAATCAGTTCTTGTTCATCAGCTCCTGGCTCTTGTTGTCCGTAATGATTCAGGTGATTCCTAAGTCTTCTCATGCGCTCCTTCGCTTCGTTAGGCATCTGGGGCAGTTCCAAGCTCCCTCTAAGCCGTATGGCCTTGTCGCGTTCTTTCCTAGTGCGCCACTTTGCCCGATCGCCATTTTGATAAATGATCATTGTCAGGACCCACTCATACATCATACCGATGGCATTCGCCAGCCGACCGGCCTCAAGGTACTTGTCGATCACCCTGACTTGTCTGTCGATTTCCTTCCGGTCCAACACCTCCGGAACGTGAGCCCGGTCCCCTTCGGGGGCGAAAACGGACGCAAGTTCAGCTACTTTATCGAACAACTCATCGGCCAACAACACACCCGACATTACCGATTCCGGAAGGTCTGTGTTGAGCTGTTGCCGAAGGGCGGCCGCGGCTTCGGCCAGTTCGATGGGCAAACACAATTCCATGATATTCCCCAGTTCAGCAAGTGACTCTTTGATGCAAACAGCTTCCTTTGACTCAGCCGATACCGACTCCATCATCTGCGCAAGTTTCAGGGGTAGGAACGTATCTTGAAAAACCCGGACTGCATACAGCCAATCCATTAGGTCAAGAAAAACCTGCAGGTCAACCAACTGTCCCTTCCCGTTGCTCATCATCCCGTAGTACAGGCCTTCAATGGTGACCGACGGTCTCAGAAAGCTCAAGTATTGGACCGCAACGGAAAACAAAAAGGGGATCGACCGCAAACCGTGGGTGATGTCAACGAGGAGCTCACACTCGGGTGGGATTGAGTGCAGTAGGGTTTTTACGATTTCTCTTAATTCCTCTTCGCTCTTGCCGTCGGGCACCGAGAGGGGCTTAACGTCGATGCCAAGCTCATCAAAATCGGCTTCGATTTCGGATAGGACGTCCTCCCTTACCTTCTGAGTGCAAAGGGCAATCACTTCATCGGGCCGCCTCTTGTTCAGGACCTTCTCCTGCAGGTTGATGAGGGCAATAGGTGTGAACCTAGCCCTCTCCACTACTTCCGGGTGTTCAGGTAAGTAGTAGTCGGACTCCTTCAGGATTGTGCCCGGTGCAAACACCAGGATCCGTTTACGAGCCACGGCCTTCCACCTCCAACAGGGCCTTCACTTTCGCAACCTTCTCGACCTGCTTCTTGCTGAGTCTACCCTCCCACTCGCCGATGGCAACCCAGGTCTTCTTGAGGGCCCTGGCGACTAGCACCTTCTCCTCCGCCGCCAAGTTGTCGATGCTCCAGAACAGATCCATGCTCGCTTGCTTTATCTTGTCCACCGATTCTCCCTCTGCCAAGTCCATCTCCAGCTGCCTCACTTGCCTCTCTACGGGGGATAGCTTGGCTAGTCTTAACTCTTCCTCCTTTTTCCGCAGCGGTGCCAACACTTCTTCCGTCTTGTCCTGGAACTCCTCAAACACTCCGTACCCGACGGCCGTCTTCCCCCCGCACCCAAGGATGGCCAGAGCTTCTTGGAGGAGCTCGGCTCCTCGGGAAAGATCTGCCCCCGTCCCCCGTCCTTGCACTGGAGCTAATGCAAACTCAAACCACTGCCCGGGAGCAACGGTCAGGAAGTTGACGGGCACCGGGGAGTAATAGTCTGCCGGAGGCTTCGTCGGATCCGCATAGTAGGGGCTGTAGTGGGGATTCATGATATCGACCTCAAGTTTGGGTGTCGACTCAGGCAAAGCGTCAAAGACTATAAGTCTGCCTACGCCGACCGTAGCAGTGTCACCAAAGAGCTGATTCGCCATGGCCTCATCTTTCAGCCAATAAAGGAGCCAGGCCCTCATCATTCCCTTGATGGAGGAGGCAGGTAGGTATGGTACGCCAAGGGTACGGTGCCAAGTGAAGCCGGTCTCCAGCGGATGGGTCGCTCCCAACCCGGCGACAAACCGCCAGGAAGTCCTGGCGCGAAAGAGCCTGCCCCCCAGGCTAAGAAGCAATCGATCCCGCCTTGTCCGGTAGCCGTTCAGCAGCCCGGGCTGGTAATTCCGAAGACCATCCACAAAGCGGCCATAGAAGGACTTCTTGTCGGGAGAGCCTTTGCCAATGTCCCACCCCGAAAAGAACTTGTCGTATTCTAGCCCCAGGTTCGACTCCCGACGCTGACCCACCTGACCCTCCCAATTCTGGGCTTCCTTGTAGAGAGGCAACATTTATGAATCCCCCTCCTTAGGCAACGATGGTTTCTCCAAGTAGGCAGCAGCGAGTTTCTTCAGCCAGACTAAAAGGGCGCATATCTCTTCCTGGGCCTGCTGGTAGAGGAATCGATCCCCGGTTATCAACCGCTGCATGAGTTGGTCCCGAGTTCCTTCGTAGAGCTTGCGCTCATCCACAATCCATTTGGCCAGAACATCATACACGTCGTACTCGGGACTCGCTTTGTTATCCGATTTTTGCAGGAGGAAGGCCAGCGTTTGCCCCAGCCCATTGGTCAATACCATGGCCGGCAGCCGTTGCAGATGCATCGCGATCTTCGCCGCGTCTTTGTTGCCCTCCCGGACAGAGGCAATCCACTTCCACGCAAATGAGGCTCGCTGTTGCTCAAGGGTGCGCATCATTCATCACCCCTTACGAGGAAAGTGGCGCACCAGCCATGTCCGAGGGTCTCGTTACCGCCCAGCTGGATGTAAGGACGGGCCAAGACTTCAGTGCTGAGCTTGTCCATCACTGCCCTGCCGCTATTGAGGTCTTCTTTCGCCTCACCGCCCTTTGCCCCATCGGCCATGAGGGGAACATAAAAGACCGTCTCCGGCGGCAGCGTTTCCTCATACCATAGATTCCCTTTTTCTCCTGACTTACCGTCAGGTCCGACTGTTGCATCCGTGGTCTTGTTGGACGTTAATTGGGTGCGAGCGGAAACCTGGGTTGCATACCGAACGAAGTAGCTGAACTGCTCATCATCAACTACAGCCAAATCGGTCGTTAGTTTCTTCTGGAACACTTCGCCGATGACTTCAGCCTGCAGCTTGTCGGCTATATACTCAGCTATCGCCGACACCTGGGGCATTCCTTGTGGTTCAAAATCCAGCTCTTCCAGATAGAGGCGGGACGGTGTATCACATTCCGTCGGCAAGAGAGCCTTCTCCTTGTCAACGGACGGCACCTCCCAATCGGGGTCAAGTCCCACCAGTCTAAGATCCCGTCTGAAACGTTCCAGGGCAATCGGGCTGGTAACCCAGAAGAACAAGCGGGTCAGCGATCTGACCGGAAAGAGTAGAAGCTTGGCATCCCCAACGGAAAGGGCCCCGGCGAAATGCTCGTCAGTGCCAACGCCCGGGCCAAAAATGCTGTCAACAACTCCTTGGGGTACAGTCTCTTCAGCGACTTCCCGAAGACTGCCCTTGACGCTGGAGGCCGGAATCACGGGATACTTGGTGTGCACCTCCCGCTGCACCGGCAAATCGATGGCCTCGGTGCTGGCCCCGGCTCCCGGATGGAGCCAGCTTTGTCCATAGAGAAACAGCACTCCTTTGTCACCGGCCATTCTTACCACCTCCCTACTACTATGTGGCCGAAGCCAATCTTGGTATCGAAGCCGATTTTCCTGTCATGCAACGCCTCCACAACCTCCGCTCCTGAATGTCTTGTGGTGAAATAATACACAGTCCCGACGGGCATGTAGGCCAGCCTCGGCTTCGGTCTGCGTAAAGCTATGTCCCAGCCGCCGATGCGAACAGGCCTCCCGGTACACATGCTGACCAGACTGCAGGTAATGCCGCCGAGGACGCCCTCCCAACAGGTGCCGCCCTCCCTTGTCACCTCCGTAAACCCCTCGGGCAGCCACCCATCGCCCAGTCGCATCGGACTTAGACAAACCACCTTAAACCCCCGCTCGCCAAACAACCCAGGCCCTTCGTCGATGGCCTCAGCTATCCCCTCACGGGGAACGGGAGTTGTGCTTTGCACTGTAAGGCTTGAAAGACGTCCCTCGCCGCCAAGCTTGACCATGCTGGGCAAGGGTACATCGGGACATCCCCTCACCCGGACACCTAGCCCAAATTGGGCCTCCAGCCGAACGTGCTGGATTGCGTAAAGCATTCCTCCCTGTGCAGCCCGAGTCTCCCTGCACCTGGCAATGCCCAGTCTCTCCTCCCGGAACAAGAATGTCTCGAACCCAGGGGACTGTGAGTAAACCTTGTTCACGCCTACAGTCTCGCCTCTCAGGTAATTCAGGAGTCCCCCTTCCCTTATCCAAGCTTCCGTCAAAGAACGGCACCGCTCATCAGTCTGGGGCAGAAAGATGGGGCCTAGGTCGGTGAGAACCGCCTGCGATGATGGCGTCAACCGTCCCAGCCCACCTTGACCATCCAGCTGGACGAGGTCATAGGGCGCCTGGTAGAGCCGCTCGATGGTCCCATTAGTCGTACGGGTGACAAAGGGCCCGATGAAATCGAGCTCCATGTCCTCCCCTCCGCCCCTGCTGCTGCCTACGGCCCTCAGGACAAGGCAGTCTTCCGCCGAGGCCTGGCACACGTTACAGTAGCCTTCATAGTACTTGTCAAAGTCGACACCATGGCCGCTTAGCAATGCGGTTCTGACTGCCCCCTGGATCACCTTGCCGCTGGGCGGGAAACCCGATGAGAGGAAGATATCCTCACCGGCAGTAAAGGGAGTGCCGTCACGAAAGAAGTAGCTTTCCTCGCAGCCAAAGAGAAAGAGTCTTTCCTCCATTCATTTCACCCCCTTCGCCTGGGCAAGAAATCGAATCAAAGGCAGGGCATCCGGCTGCAGGATGCGGTCCTGGTCTGTGCCCCCTTCCTTTGGCTCCCAGCAACACAGTTCATAAAGCTCTGTCATCCTTGTCAAGGCCTGGTCCCAGCTAATATCCTGCAGGGCTCCTGGTCCCCGCAGGTACTCCGCGGCCAGAACCGGAATCATATCGCGCCCAGCAAATTCCCATGAAGGGTTTCCTTCTTTTTTCTCCTTCGCGGCAAAGGGTTCTAGGAGCTGCGACGCTTTGTAGAGAAACCTAGACGAAGAGCCTTCATCCTTCGACGCGAAGATATGTGTGCTAAGATCATCGATGCGGGATGCCCACCTAGTGTCCTCGCCATTCCTTGTCCAGGGTTTGGCAATCATTAGGGGCGAACCACTTCGCTTTTCCACCCGGAGGACGAACGAATCCCTACCCATGGCGTCCTTGGCCGTGTTGTCCAGTAGGGCTTGGGCAGTGGCCAGACCGGCCCTCAGGGGACTCTTGTAGTGGAGATACAAGATGCTCGCCGATATTGTCATGGGCACCGCTCGACTTGTCTGTTCGACAAACTCTGTCCTCAGGCTCGCTGCGCAGGCCAAAGCGCTCTCAGCGGGAAGGAGAGCCAAGACATCATCGCCCCCAGCGTAGATGACCGTTCCCCCATGTTGCCCCACAATCGCCGGCACCGCATGACTAAACTTGGAAACTGACCGGGAGATGTCGAGCCTGCGGTCTAAGTTGCCGCTAAGGTGCTTCCCCATGTTGTCCCCATCCATAGATAGGATGGCGTAGTACGGAAAGTAGTCGTCCGGTGACAGTCTGGCTAGGTCGTGAGTAGAGGGGAAATGCCTTGGCGCGGACCACCCGATGGCCTCCTTGGCTAAGTGGGGAAAAACCCGTTTGACCAGGCAAAGGGCGCAGAGACGTTCTTTGTGTTCACTTTCGAAGGAATACTTCCATAGGGCATTTAACGTATCGACGATGCCACCCGCACCATGCCAGATTTGACGTACCTTCCAGCGGGGCAGACCGCTGCCGAAGGCAACTACCCGCTGACCGCAAACGGTGCAAACCTCGCCGCTTTCATCGTATAGGTACGTGTGGCGCCAGTTCTTCCGTTGATCGATGGCCTTTGATCCACCGCCAGCCGTCCAGTAGATTTCCCAGTGGTTGTTGAGCTGTGTTGCCCAGATGGGGGGCAGTACATCTTTCCGAGCAAGCTCCGGCAGCTCCTCCCGGAACTGACAAGCCTTTGTCAACTCGTCACTGACCCTCGCCCATACCCTGAGAACAAGGCCTGCCCAAGCCTCCCGCACCGCCTCGGCAGCCCGCTCGCCCGCCAGGGCAGGATCCTGGCATACCGCGCTAAACCGATTCGGAAGGGATGCGACACAATCATTGGGCTGTGAATACTCAGGGATTCTCTTGCCCATCACTGCATCTAGCAAAGGGTCATCCTCAACATAGGGGAAGATGATGTCATCGAACTCAAAGGATGGCAATTCTAATACAGCCTTGAGGGCATGGGCCATCAGGTAAGAGAGCAAATACGATCCCGTCCAAAAGTCCCTTGTGCGTCTAGCTTGTCCTACAAAGCCCTGCACCGGAGCAATGGTGAAATCTAGAGTGTTCCTCCAGGAGTCTGCGCCCATTAGATCGACACCTCCTTCGCACCGGGCTCAGCCGCAAGGTGGTCGAGGAAATCTTCGATGGCACCCCAGTGATCAGGGGGAGGAACTCTTGTTGTCACGCGGCCCCTGAGGACGATCCGTCCTTCTGGCGGAAGCAAAGGTGCAGGCAGAAACGTGACCACAAGGGCGTGCTGCCGGTCCCGCATCTGATGGACATGGATGAACAAGGGACTAGCCCGTCGCGTCGTTTGTTGATCCCCGCGAACGTATACTCGTGTACCCGACTGGCGGAAATAGTAGTTGTGGGGCAACCCAAAGGCCGCGCGCGCCGGTGCGTGACTGGCCTCCCCCGTTCTCAGGAAGCCGGCCATGAGCTGGGCATCCTGCCTTGCCCAAGGGTAGCCGGGGGGACTGTGTGCAGGATCCCGAACACTACTCATCAGGCTACCGATACGCTCCAAGGCTTCCGCCCAGGTATTACCGGCCGGCAGGACCACGATCCGCGCTCCCCGACTGAACATGGTGTAGGAAGCTTCGTCTGCATCCACTAGTGGCAGCTGGGCAACTTCCCTTTGCAGCTGCGCCACCAGGTCATCATAGTCGGCAGGCAAGTCATCTAGCAGAACGACTGAACCAAAGCCGCGCCTGCTGCGTGCACCTAATCCCCCGAAGTAGTTCAAAAACCTAAGGCTGCGAAGGACATCTTCCCTGGTCTTGGGAGTGGCGGTCGGCCTGAACACCAAGGTGAAGGTCAAGGTTTCACCAGGTGGGATGTATTCACTGCCTCCAATCCCATAGGCCAGGTAACGATGCGGGGCGGACCAACCCTCTAATTTTCCAGTCCTGACGGCGCTTTGACCAACACGCAGAAAAAAAGCAGCCTGTCCTGACTTGGATTTTCCGGAACTGCCGAAGACTTCTCCTTCCGTCTTGAGACAATGAGGTCCCTGCGCACGGTGCCAGAACCTCATCACGCCTTTCAGGGACGGTGGTCTAAACTCGACTTTTTGCACCGCATTGCCAAGAAAAAGCGGGGTGACCACTCTCAAGTCTATTTTTTGAATGTACCCATGGACATGCTCATTCAATCCGGGCCCTCCAATCGTCGGTTTTTGTACCCTGATAGGAGACATACAACTATATATTCGTCCATTTACTTATAATATCCTGTGAAAATTCCCAGGACCCTTAACTGCTTGCTAAGACAGGCGCTTAATGTAGACAGCGGTAACGACACTGATCCATCATGGGGCTCGAGCGTTAGCATTAGTCCGCGCCTGGACATGGCCTGCACTAGGTGATGAAATGAGGACAGGGGATCGGGGGCATATACGCTAACCACTTTGACCAAGTTCTCCTGTTAACGTTGGAGTTCACAATGACTTCCACTAACAGGAAACAAGGAAATGGCAAGAACCGAAGCATTCATCACGAAATGCTCCCAAAAACGATGAAGAAGCCCCCAGAAGACAAAGGCAACCGCTAGACGCGGATGCAATCGACTAGTGACGTAGTTCGATGTTCTTTGTGGAAGAATCGAAAGCATCGAACCACACCTACGAACTCTTTGGTCACAGTGGGATAGTGAGCCCATTATGGCAGAGTAGTGACTAGGTGCGGCTACTTTTACGCTTACTAGCTATCGCTACTTGCAGCCTAGACCTGCCGGTTCACACCCCCATGTACCTGCTCTCCGTTTCGATGTTGTATACCCCAATCATTCCCTTCTGATTTCCGACAACTGTTCAAAGATGGTGGTGGGTGAGGAGCGACAAAGAGGAGAGTGGTCTCTTTGGCGATAAAAGACCGCTTTCAATCCACGCTCCCGCGTGGGGAGCGACAAGGCATACACGTATAAAAAATCCTACCAGAAGCACATGTTTCAATCCACGCTCCCGCGTGCGGAGCGACGCACGAATATCTCGTATCGACATATCCCCTAGCGCCGTTTCAATCCACGCTCCCGCG
>LSQX01090389.1_pt1 | contig 49333 bp, 53 predicted proteins | sample 654561 | NCBI WGS metagenome assembly LSQX01 (sample SAMN04489861, study PRJNA283612) | anaerobic digester metagenome | isolation source: 4 biogas reactors fed with cattle manure at either 37C or 55C with and... | place: Denmark: Kongens Lyngby | collected 2014
AAGTGGCATTCTAAGACAGACACAAACTACCACCCAGGCAATTGCCTGGGTGGTTTTTCTTTTGTCCTTTAGGCAGGAAAGGGTGGGTAGCTGGGCGAAACATGTCATTGCATAGAATTGTAGAGAGGGTTAAGGACGAGGCTCAATTGGAGGAGTTGAATGTCTTCCTCTGGGATGGCTGCATCTTCGGGGAAAGTGTGGAACAGTTCTTCCGGGTCTAAACTGCTGAGCAGCTTTTGGAGTTGTTGTTCTGTCTGTTTTTTCTGCTCTGGTTCGCTTAGTTTGTCATACACTTGGCATAATAGGGTAAGGCAGTAAATAGACCATAAGGGAGAGTTGGTTAAGGCTAAGGCCGCTTGTGCCATGCTTTCCGCCTGTGTGGGTGATCCCCGCTGCAGGAAAACCCGGGCCGTTAGATACATTAACTCGGGGTCCTGTGGTGGAATGGGTACCTCTGTGCTTAGAGACCTTGCGCTGGTGCTGAGGCGTCTCAAGAATTCGATTTGTGGAGATGTGGGGAGTAGAGCTAAATAAAAGTGGCACTTGCTTGGCTCCAAGATAGAGAGTTTTGCCGCCTTTAGGATTAGTTCATCGCCGATCAGGCTGCTGACTGTGGTGTCGAGAAGGAGTGCCCAATCGCGCAGCGTTTTTAGGGATGGTTCCACTGTGCCCGTTTCTACTTTACTCAGGAAACTCGCACTGTTTTGTCCTGCGACTTCTTTTTGCGTCAGCCCCATCGCCCTGCGGCGGTATCGGAGCCGGCAGCCTAAGACGTTCATCAGCTTACCCCCGAAATGTGGAAATTATTTTATAGTCTGCCAAAAGTGTACCATAAAACATGTAAAAAGGCAAATAGTGCCATTATTGACAGTGGTACCCTGACCTAGGTATAATTTCTTTAAGTACGCCCAAAAACGAGGTGACTTCGGTAGTGGATTGTAAGCGAGTTCAAATCATGATACCGGTCAAGTTATTGGCCGAGATTGATCGGATGGCCCAGGAAAAACGGATTAATCGCAGTCAGGTTATACAAAACGCCGTGCAATTGTATATAATGGAGAAGAACCCTTCCGGCTTGCAGGAAAAACTGCGGGTCGGTTATCAAATCATGGCCGAGTTAAACCTCAAACTAGCGGAAGAAGGCAACGATGAAGAAATATTAGCAGACTACGAGCGCCAACTGGCGGAGGCTGAATAGTGTGGATACTGAAGTACTACGCGGGGACGTTTTTTATGCTAACCTCAACCCCGTTATAGGTTCGGAGCAGGGGGGAGTTAGGCCTGTTTTGATCCTGCAGAACGATGTGGGCAACAAATACAGCCCAACCACCATTGTCGCGGCCATTACCTCCCGCATCAAGAAAGCCAAATTGCCCACCCATGTGGAGCTCAACAGCTCCCAGTCGGCATTGGAAAAGGATTCGGTTATTCTCCTCGAGCAGATCCGCACCATTGACAAGCGGCGTCTTAAAGAGAAGATTGCCCATCTGGATGAGGAGGTTATGCTGCAGATCGACCAAGCGCTGCAGATCAGCCTTGGTCTTGTTAAGCTGTAGACTAGGAAGGGAACACTCACTGGCTGAGTGTTTTTTTATCAGGGAGGAATGGACATGGCGGTGCAAAAACCCCTAATTGGTTTGGTATGTGGTAACCACAGGGAATACCCAACCGCGAATTTCGTCAACCGGGCTTACATCGAAGCGATCTTAGCGGCTGGTGGGACTCCGGTCCTAATTCCTTTTCAGCCAAAGGAAAACTTAAGGCAGATTGTTGACCTTTTAGCCGGGATAGTTGTGCCGGGGGGTGTTGATGTTGATCCCATGCGCTATGGGGAGAGCCCATCTCCTGGCTGCGGAAAGGTTGATCCGGACTGGGATGAACTGGACCTTAATGTCTTGGGTTTGGCCCTGGAACGTGATTTACCTGTGCTGGCCATCTGCCGGGGTATGCAGGTGTTAAATGTGGCGTATGGGGGAAGCCTAGTCCAAGACATAGCAAGCGAAGTTGACCAGGCAATCAAACATAGGCAGGAAGCCCCCGTTTGGCATGCCACGCATACAATTAGGCTGGAGGAAGGGAACCTGCTTGCCGACATTTGGGCCGATGCACCCCTTAAGGTCAATTCCTTTCACCACCAGGCAGTTAAGACACTTGGCAATGGACTGCGGGTAGCGGCCACCGCGCCCGATGGTATAATCGAGGCTGTAGAGGCTGTGGACCGGCGGTTTGTCCTCGGTGTGCAGTGGCATCCTGAACTCATGATAGAGCACTGCCCGGGATCGCGCAGCTTATTTACCCGCTTTGTGGCATGTGCCGCAGGGAAGTAGGTTGGGCGGCAGGATTATGTCCTCCTATGGTGAAAAAAGGTATATTCCGGATTTTGAGGAGGGATATTATGCTAGCAATTAAAAACGTTAAGATCTACACCATTACTAACGGGATTATCACTGGAAACGTAGTTGTGGACGAACAGGGTAAAATAGTTGGAGTGGGAGATGTGGAGATCCCCCGCGGGGCGGAAGTAATCGATGGTACCGGTAAGGTGGTCATGCCCGGTATGATTGAAGCCCACGGACACGCAGGTGTCTATGAGGAGAGCCTGGGCTGGGAAGGTTCGGACGGCAACGAAATGACCGATCCAGTAACTCCCCATATTCGGGCCCTCGATGCAATCAATCCCCATGAGGACGGTATTCGCGAGGCACTAGAACACGGCGTTACTGCCATGTGCGTACTGCCCGGCAGTGCCAACGTTATTGGCGGCCAGGGTGTAGTTGTACATATGTACGGTAACACGGTGGAAGAGATGATCATCAAGGAAGCGGGCGGCCTGAAGATTGCTTTTGGTGAAAACCCTAAACGGGTTTACTCCAACCAAAAGAAGATGCCCTCAACCAGAATGGCTACCGCTGCCCTTTTGCGTGAGAGTTTAGTTAAGGCCCAAAACTACCTTGATAAACTTGAGAAGGCCAAGACGGATCCAGAAAAAGCGCCAGAGCGTGACTTGAGAATGGAAGTGTTGGCCAAGGTGCTGAAACGGGAACTGCCGGTCAGGGCCCATGCCCACCGTGCAGATGATATTATGACGGCCTTGCGGATCGCCAAGGAGTTCAATCTGGATATCAGCATTGAGCACTGCACCGAGGGACATAAGATAGTCAATGAACTCAAAGAGGCAGGCGTCTGGGCTATTGTTGGGCCTACCCTAAGCAACCGTTCCAAGGTGGAACTGAAGGAGCTGTCCTTCAACACACTGAAGACGCTTTATGACGCTGGTATTCCAGTGGCAATTACCATGGATCACCCGGTCGTGCCGGTGGGCTATATGCCAACCGTCGCGGCCCATGCAGTTAAAGCGGGCTTGCCCTATGAAGAGGCACTGAAGGCGATTACCATCAATCCCGCAAAGGTTTTGGGTATTGATGCTGAATACGGCTCCATTGAACAGGGTAAGATGGCCGACCTAGTTCTCTGGAGCGGCGATCCCCTTGATGTCCAGTCAAGGGTGGAGAAGGTGTTCATCCACGGCCAGATAGTCCACGAAGCTTAAGGCAGAATGTGAGCAGACGGACCGCCTGAGGGCGGTCTTCGTCCGCTTTGCCATGTTTGAGGAGAGGTTAAATTGCTTACTGTAGTTGCACAAAGCCCAGAAGAAACGATGGAACTGGGAATGAAGCTTGGCGCGCTCCTTGGGCCCGGGGATTTTGTCAATCTTAACGGCGATCTGGGAGCGGGTAAAACCCTTTTGGTAAAAGGAATAGGTATCAGCCTGGGACTTACAGCGGACGCGATCACCAGTCCAACCTTTACTATAATTAACGAATACGATGGGACAATCCCTTTATACCATTTCGATCTTTACCGCTTAGAGAGCGAGCTGGAACTGGAACAAGTGGGTTATTTAGACTATTTCTACGGCCAGGGAATAACTGCGGTGGAATGGGGTAATCTCTTTGTAAATCAGCTGCCGGTGGATAGAATTGACATTGATCTGGAGACGAGCGGAGCAGAGGATAGGGAGATCACCTTGTCGGCTACTGGCAGCCGTAGTAGTGACATTCTTGCCCAATTAAGGGGGGCGCTGTAATGTATGTATTAGGAATAGATACTTCCACCATGACCGGCGGCGTTGCCCTCCTTGCCGGGGAAGAACTGATCGGAGAATCGGTGCTGAATATTTCTTCTACCCACTCAGAACGGCTGCTGCCCGCTTTGGAAAAGCTGCTAGAGGATGCGGGTCTAAGGGCCGCTGATTTGGGTGTTATCAGCACGGTCGTGGGGCCAGGCTCCTTTACAGGCCTGCGCATCGGTGTGGCCACTGCCAAGGGTCTTTCCTATGCTTTGAACCTGCCTGCGGTGGGAGTGACCACTTTGGAGGCCTTTGGCTGGCAGTTTAAGTACTGGCCTGGTGTGGTTATTCCCCTGATTGACGCCCGCCGGAACCGAGTTTACTGGCAGGCGTTTAAAGGTGGAGAGCCCCTAAGCGAGCCCACGCAAGGGGATTTGGCCGATGTTTATGCTTGGTGCAGCGCACAGGCGGAAAACTGCCTGTTCGTAGGCGATGGGGCCCTCAATTACCAAGGTCAAATCGGAGACAATGTCCCTAAGGCAGCCTTTGTATCTGCCGCTTTGGCTTTACTTCGTCCCAGTGCAGTTGCTCACCTCGGTTACACCAGGTTTCAGGCGGGGGAAAAGGTAGATGCCTTTAAATTGAACCCTGTTTACATGCGTAAAACGGAGGCTGAACTGAAATGGCAGGATCGAATGTAATCTACCGCACCATGACAGTGAATGACCTGCCCCAGGTCCAGTTGGTGGAGAGAAAGTGCTTTACTACTCCCTGGTCGCGCAATCTTTTCCTGAGTGAAATAACCCGTAACGACAACGCCATCTACATTGTGGCGTGTGTGGGGGAGAAGATTGTGGGTTACGCCGGGATCTGGGTTATATTAGACGAAGGCCATGTTACCAACATTGGCGTGGATCCGGACTTTCGCAGACAGGGAATTGGACAGGGACTCTTAGAAGAGCTGACGGTACGGGCCATGCAGCGGGGCATTACCGCCATGACGCTGGAAGTAAGGCTGTCCAATTACGGTGCCCAGGCCTTATATAAAAAACTTGGTTTTGAGGCCAGGGGTATTCGCAAAGAGTATTATCAAGACGATAAAGAAGATGCCTTGATTATGTGGAGGGAATTAGTTGAAGAGCGGACTAACGTTGGGAATTGAAACCAGCTGTGACGAGACGGCTGCCGCTGTCATTCAGGACGGCACTACTATCTTGTCCAATGTGGTTTTATCCCAGATAGATGTACATCAAAAGTACGGGGGTGTTGTGCCTGAGATCGCCTCTCGCCATCATATAGAAGCCATGTTCCCTGTGATCAACGAGGCCCTTACAGAGGCAGGCGTTACCCTTGGGGACGTCGAGGTGATCGCCGTAACCTACGGGCCCGGCCTAGTGGGCAGCCTGCTGGTGGGCGTGGCAGCCGCTAAGGCCCTTGCCTTTGCCTTGGACAAACCTCTGGTCGGGGTTAACCATATTGAAGGTCATATTTACGCCAACCTCTTAACAGGTCAGGAAATCAAAACGCCTCTGGTCTGTTTGACGGTGTCTGGCGGGCACACTGACCTTCTCTTGATCCCCAGGCTGGGGGAATATGAGATTTTGGGACGTACCCGGGATGATGCGGCCGGTGAGGCCTTTGACAAGGTAGCCCGGGTATTAGGCCTGCCCTATCCTGGTGGGCCCCAGATCGAAAAATTGGCGGAGGGGGGCAATCGCGACGCCATTCGATTCCCCCGGGGCCTGCAGGAGAAGGGCAACTTCGATTTCTCCTTCAGCGGGCTGAAGACTGCGGCCCTTAATTACTTGAATGAGCGCAAGCAGAAAAATGAGTCTGTACCTATGGCGGATTTCGCCGCTAGTTTTCAGTGGGCGATTATTGATATCCTGACTGAGAAACTGCTGGCAGCGGCTAAAGAACATCGAGTTGAGCAGATTGTCCTATCAGGGGGGGTGGCTGCCAACGGTGCCTTTCGCAAACATGTTGAGGTGCAGGCTAAGCGAAACGGTCTCCAGCTTCTTTACCCACCGGCTTATCTCTGTACCGATAACGCGGCCATGATCGGCAGTGCCGGTTATTTCCGCTACAAAGCGGGCAAGCGCAGTGGCCATGATTTGAACGCAGTTGCCAACCTGCGCTTGGGGGATGACTAAACATGTATGTGGACGTGGTTCTAAGTCCAGCTGAAAGCGATCTTTATGATTTCAGCGGCAAAACGGCGGTAGTAATCGATGTTTTTCGCTTTGCCACCACGATCCAAGTTGCGCTTGAGGCGGGTATCACCGCCTTTTTCCCGGTACAGGAGGTGGAGGAGGCCTTTCGGCTGCAGGAAAGGACGCCTAGTTTTCTTTTGGCCGGTGAGCGTAATGCTCTGAAGGTCCCGGGCTTTGATTTCGGCAACTCCCCCCTAGAGCATGTTGGGAAGGAATACGGGGGCGGCAGACTGATCTGCACCACAACCAACGGAACCCGGGGCCTTTACAGCGCGGCCGCGGCCGAGGAAGTGGTGGTAGCCTCGCTGCGTTCAGCGGAGGCTGTTGCCCGTTACATAAAGGATTTGGGCCGGGATGTTATTATTCTGGCTGCCGGGTCGGCCGGCAGGTTCTCGTTGGAAGATGTGTGGTGTGCAGGCCTAATCCTCTCCTATCTGCCTGAGGCTGAATTTGAGGATGGGGCCCTTACCGCTAGAGCGCTCTATGGCGAGGTTGGACTCGCTCAAGTGCGAAATAGCGCCCATGGGCGCATCCTCCAGTCCTTGGGGATGGAGGAGGATCTTGATTTCTGTCTGCGGTTGAACGAGAGCAGCCGCGTTGTGTTGTGGGATCCAAAGACAGGTTGGGGTGTTTTGGAGAGCTAACGCGAGTAAACGGGAGGAAGGAGAAGAATTTCGGAGAATTTGGGCAACAAAGCCGAAATTTGGTTCCTCAGACGGTTTGCAAAAAATGGGGCTGTTGATTAATATATGGTATAGATTTAGCACTCACCCGGGGTGAGTGCTAACAAGACAGTTTTGAAGGGGGTAAACATAGTTGAAACTCAAACCATTGGGAGATCGCATTGTTTTGAAAGTTCTGGAAGCAGAAGAAAAAACAGCAAGCGGTATCGTGCTGCCTGATACTGCTAAAGAGAAACCCCAGCAGGGTAAAATTATTGCAGTTGGCCCAGGCAAGCACAGTGATGACGGCAAACTGATTCCCATGAGCGTTAAAGAGGGAGATACAGTTTTGTTCGCCAAATACGCCGGCACAGAAGTGAAGCTTGAGGGCGAAGAACTGCTCATTCTACGGGAATCTGACTTATTAGCGATAGTAGAATAATTTAACGAGGAAGGTGAAAGTAGATGGCAAAAGATTTACTCTTTCGTGAGGACGCCCGGAAAAAGCTCGAGGCTGGCGTCAACGCAATCGCTGATGCAGTTAAGATAACCTTGGGTCCTAAGGGCCGCAACGTTATTTTAGAGAAATCCTTTGGTTCGCCAACCATTACCAACGACGGTGTCACCATTGCTAGGGAGATTGACTTGGAAGATCCCTTTGAGAACCTCGGTGCCCAACTGGTTAAAGAAGTGGCAACTAAGACCAATGACGTGGCCGGTGACGGCACAACCACCGCTACTGTTTTGGCCCAAGCTATTGTGCGGGAGGGCTTGAAAAACGTAGCAGCCGGTGCAAACCCCATTTTCATTAAACGTGGTATTGAGCGTGCTGTTGAGGCAGTAGTGGAGGAAATCCGCGCAACTGCAAAGCCCATTGAAACCAGGGAGGCTATCTCTCAGGTAGCATCCATTTCGGCGGCAGACACTGAGATCGGTGAATTGATTGCTGACGCAATGGAGAAAGTGGGCAAAGATGGCGTAATCACTGTGGAAGAGTCGAACACAATCGGTACCACCCTCGAAGTTGTGGAAGGTATGCAGTTTGACCGTGGTTATGTCTCCCATTACATGGTTACTGACCAGGAGCGCATGGAAGCTGTCCTGGATGAACCCTATATTCTAATCACTGATCGCAAGATCAGCGCCATTGCAGACATTCTCCCCATCCTGGAGAAAACAATGCAGGTTGGCAAACCCCTTGTAATTATTGCAGAAGATGTTGAAGCTGAAGCTTTGGCAACTCTGGTACTTAACAAATTGAGGGGTACTCTCAATGTTGTGGCTGTTAAGGCTCCTGGCTTTGGCGATCGTCGCAAGGCTATGCTCGAAGACATTGCTGTCGTAACCGGTGGTCAAGTAGTCAGTGAAGAGATGGGCCTCAAGTTGGAGAACACCACCCTTGAGATGCTCGGTCAAGCCCGTCAGGTCCTGGTTACCAAAGAGGACACCACCATCGTGGACGGCAGAGGCAGCGCTGAAGCCATCTCCGGCCGCGTACAGCAGATCCGTGCCGAGATCGAAGAGAGCACCTCTGATTACGACAGGGAGAAACTGCAGGAGCGCCTGGCAAAACTGGCAGGCGGCGTAGCAGTAATCCAGGTTGGTGCCGCAACCGAAACCGAACTGAAAGAGAAGAAACACCGCATTGAGGACGCCCTGTCCGCAACCCGTGCAGCAGTTGAGGAAGGTATCGTAGCTGGCGGCGGAACGATGCTCGTGGATGCCATCGGCGTACTCGAAGGTATCGATGTGAACGGCGATGAAGGTACAGGCATCGCTATCGTACGCAGGGCCCTGGAAGCACCTCTCAAGATGATCGCAACCAATGCTGGCCTGGAAGGGGCCATCGTGGTTGAGAAAGTCAAGAACTCGCCCAAGGGTGTTGGCTTCGACGTTCTGAGCGAAGAGTACGTAGACATGGTAGAAAAGGGTATTATCGACCCGGCCATGGTTACCAGAAGTGCTCTCCAGAACGCAGCCTCCATCGGTGCAATGCTCCTGACAACCGAGTGCTTGGTTGTTGACAAGCCGGAAGAGGAACAGATGCCAAACCCAGGTATGGGCGGTATGGGCGGCATGATGTAACAGGAGCAAATTTAGTCTCTGACCCCGCGAAAGCGGGGTCTTTTTAACTTAACACCTGATTTACAAGGATTCGGCCGACTGGGTGGAGAAGGTAATTGCTGAATAATACTAAGAATTGGCGGGTGGGATCGCTGTGCAGGTGAAAGTGCTGATCAGTGCGGAGGAGATCAAGAAGCGAGTTCGGGAGATGGGAGAAGAGATCAGCCGTGATTACGCTGACAAGGAACTGGTGGTTGTGGGCATACTAAAGGGTGCCTTTATGTTTATGAGCGACCTAGTCCGGGAGATTTTAGTTCCCCTGGAAGTGGATTTTATGGCCACCTCGAGCTATGGGCATGCAACTAAAACATCTGGGGTGGTACGTCTTTTGAAAGACCTCGATACGCCCATTGAAGGTAGACATATTCTCATCGTGGAAGACATTGTCGACTCTGGCCTAACCCTTGCCTATCTGACCCAGCTGCTGCAGCCCCGCAAACCGGCCAGTATCAAAACCGCTGTGCTTTTGGACAAACCTGAGCGCAGGCGAAACGAATTTGAACCGGATTATGTTGGGTTTACCATTCCCGATGAATTTGTTATCGGTTATGGCTTAGACTACAACAACAAATTCCGGGAGCTGCCCTACGTAGGCTATGTGAGCGGCTAGACTTTCATGGCCGAGACGGGAGGTTTTGCTTTGGAGTGTGTTTTTATAGTAGGTATGGAGCTTACCCGCGCCCAGCAGGTGGCTAAAGAAGTCCGGACAGCTGGTGTATTAAGCGAGATAGTGGCTGTAAAGGCTCTAGCGGAAGGGATAGAAGTACGCGAGCCCAAGGGGATCATTGCCGGGGATGGCCTCCCTGATGGTGTCGGGCTAGACCAGATTCCCCTGTGGCGGTTAGACGAAGTCCCTTTTCCCCCGGCCCAGTTAGAAAGCTTTCTGACTGAATGCGGTTGCGGCCGTACTTGGAATATGGAGAATTATCTAGAGGTGGCCCTACAGCAGGTGCGCAGACAGGTGGGGAGCGGCCGTGCCATATGCGGGCTAAGCGGCGGAGTGGATTCGGCCGTTGCGGCAGCGTTAGTGCACAAGGCGATTGGCTCTAATCTCACCTGTATTTACGTAGATCACGGCCTGATGCGTGCCGGGGAGAGTGAACAGGTAGTTCGGGTGTTCCGGCAGGAGCTTGGCATTCCCTTAGTCCATGTTCAAGCCCAGGACCGCTTTCTAGCCAAATTGGCGGGAATAGAGGATCCTGAGGAGAAGAGGAAGATAATAGGTACGGAGTTCATCCGGGTGTTTGAGGAAGAGGCGGCCCGGATTGGCGATGCGGCCTATCTGGTCCAGGGTACTCTCTATCCGGATGTAATAGAAAGCGGTGCCCAGGAGTCGGGGGTTTTCATAAAGAGCCATCATAACGTCGGTGGGCTGCCCGAACAGCTCAACTTGGAGCTGGTGGAACCGTTAGATATCCTCTTTAAGGATGAAGTGCGGGTCTTGGCCCAGACATTGGGCCTGCCGGATGAAATCACCTGGCGCCATCCCTTTCCAGGGCCTGGCCTGGCCATAAGGATAATCGGCGAAGTGACCAGGGAAAAACTAGAGATTTTGCGCCAGGCAGATGCCATTGCTATGGAAGAGATCAACCGTGCCGGGCTCTATCGCGAGATTTGGCAGGCGGCAGTTATTCTGACTAACATGCGTACTGTTGGGGTGTATCAAGGGGAGCGGACCTATGAGTATGTGGCTGCCCTGAGATGCGTGAACAGTACGGACGGGATGGAAGCGGATTGGAGCAGGGTTCCCCCTGAGGTCCTGGCTAGGATCAGCCGCCGAGTGTTGGCAGAAGTTAGGGGGATTAACCGGCTTGTCTATGACATTAGTGCTAAACCACCGGCAACCATTGAATGGGAGTAACTGAGGGGGTGGGACTTTGATTAGATATGATGAAAATGGGTTGGTGCCTGCAGTTATTCAAGACACCCAAGGACGGGTGCTCATGGTCGCCTATATGAACGATGAGGCATTCAACAAGACTCTGCAGACAGGCGAAACGTGGTTTTACAGCCGCAGGCGCAAAGAGGTATGGAAAAAGGGTGCTGAGGCAGGTAATGTGCAGAAGGTACGCCGCATAACCGCCGACAGCGACCGTGACGCTGTTCTTATCATTGTGGATCAGTATGGACATGGTGCCTGCGACGATAACAAGGAGGAGTACAGCTCTTTTCACAACCTAATCATGGCAGACGGCCCCGATCCCAGTGACTTGCTGCCTAAGCGGGACACTCTGGGTTGGCTGTACGCAACCATCGAAGATAGGCGGCGGTCGCCCAAGGTAGGCTCGTATACGAACTATCTGATGGAAAACGGGCTGGACAAGATTCTCAAATCCTTTGGCGAAGAAGCGACCGAAGTGGTTATTGCCGGTAAGAATGAACGGAAGGAAGAACTCATCTACGAGGTAAGTGACCTCCTGTATCACCTGTTGGTTCTGCTTGTGTATCGGGAAGTGAGCTTAGACGACATTTGGCGTGAACTTCAGGATCGTTCCAGCACTTCCGGCCGATAAAAAAAGACACCTCTCATTTGTGTGGGAGGTGTCTTTAGTTGCCCGTTATTTGAAGAAGCGATGATTACCGATGGTAATGGTCGGTGTGCGGCTCCAGACCCAGGAGTTGGCACCCACTTTCTTCGGAGCGAAAAAGCCGGTGGCGCCCCGGGATGGATCCCAGCCTGCCAAGGCGTCTGCCACTGCGTTTTTCGCCGTCTCATTGGCCGGGGTTTTGATGGCGCCGTTCAGCACCGGTTCGTATTGGTAATACCTCCTACCTCCGGACACAACTACGTGGTTGATTACCCCAGATAGGGTATCGGGGTAGTCTGGATGGAGCAGGCGGTTCAAAACGGTGGCAGCCACTGCCACTTGGCCCTCATAACTTTCCCCCTTAGCTTCCGCATGTACCAGTCGGGCGAAGAGATCGAGCTCGGCTGAGCTGAAGATCGGAGTTAGCTTAGCGGTTAAGGCCGTCTCTGATTTGCCTACTACCACTTTCTGCTGCCAGGGTTTGTAAAACTGGGTAGAAATCGATAGGGTGTATGTTCCTGGAGCCACGTCTTTGAACTGAAAGCTGCCGTTGGAAATCTGCACACTTTGACCTCCCAGGGATGCTTTACCTTCCCAGAGGGGAAGACCCGACATGGAATCTTCGGCCGTGCCCACGACTGTACCCGATTGAACATTCGCAGGGGGATCCGGCAGGGGATTGTAACACCCGCTGAGAATTAGAGAAATGAGCAGAAGAACTAAAAGAACATGATTGCGCAAAATGATTGCTCCCTTCCTTGCCAGGATTGTAAGTAATTATCTACAGCTGATAATTCTCCCAGACTCAGGTTCTACCTCCTGGGAATGGGTGGAAACGCCCAGCTAAAAAGGGGAATGAGATGGATTATTTGCAGAACTTAAATGAAAACCAGCGTCTGGCGGTTGAAACGGTTTATGGCCCTCTCCTGGTTGTGGCCGGTGCGGGCAGCGGCAAAACAAGGGTTTTGACCACCAGAATTGTACACTTAATTGAAGCACACGAAGTGCCGCCTTGGCAGATCATGGCGGTTACCTTTACTAATAAAGCGGCGGATGAAATGCGGCAGAGGTTGGAGGAAATGGTGGGTCCACGGGCAGCGGAACTTGTGATCGGCACCTTCCATTCCATCTGTGTGCGCATTTTGCGGACAGAAAGCGTCTACAGCGGCTACGGTTCCAACTTCCAAATCTTTGATCAAGCGGACCAGCTGCTGGTGATGAGGGAGTGCCTGAAGGAGCTCGACCTAGATCCGAAACGGCACGATCCAAGGCAGCTTTTGGGCGCTATCAGTCGGGCCAAGGACGAGTTGATTGGCCCCGAGGATTATCCCGTGACCCAGGGCGATTATTGGTCCAGTGTTGTATCCCGGGTATATGAGAAGTATCAGGGGAAACTGCGGGCAGCAAATGCCCTAGACTTTGACGATCTGATTATGGTTACGGTGCAGATGTTCCGCCAGCACAAGCATGTACTGGAAAAATACCAGCGCAGGTTTGCCTATCTGCTGGTGGATGAGTATCAGGACACTAACATGGCCCAATACGTGCTTGTCCATCTTTTGGCTGAACGAAATGGGAATATCTGTGTTGTGGGTGATGAGGACCAGAGTATTTACGCCTTCCGTGGCGCTACAATCCGCAACATTCTAGAGTTTGAAAAGGATTTTCCCGGAGCGCGTATCATTAAACTAGAGGAGAATTACCGGTCCACGCAAGCCATTCTCAATGTGGCCAACTCGGTGATCAAAAACAACACGGAACGGCTCCCCAAAGAGCTGCGTACCAACAAACATGAGGGGGAAAAGGTAGTTCTCTTTCGGGCACCCACAGAGCGGGATGAAGCCCGTTTCATTGCCGAAACGGCCGCTGGTCTCTGCCGGGACGGGCGCTTTGCCTATAAAGACTTCGCCATACTTTATAGGACCCACGCCCTTTCCCGCGTTTTTGAGGAGGAGTTTATGCGGCAGGGGATACCGTACCGCATTATCTCCGGAGTGCGCTTTTACGAACGGAAGGAGATTAAAGACCTTCTGGCTTATCTACAATTAATTGCAAACCCCCAGAACGATTTCGCCCTGCAGCGGATTATCAATGTTCCCAGGCGGGGCATAGGCGATGCCACGTTGGGGCGTTTAGCCCAGTATGGGGAGGAGGCGGGGCTTAGCCTGTATGAGACCCTGTCCCAGCTGGATGGAGTTGTCGGTCTCGGAGCCCGCTTTAGGAACACCCTGGCCGGGTTTAGGGAAATGGTCGACACCTTTCGGAGCCAGGTGGGCCATTTGTCCCTGACTGAACTAACAGAACTGGTCTTACAGGAAAGCGGATATCTTCCCCAACTCGAGGCGCAGGGTGACGAAGATGCGAAGATGCGCATTGAGAATCTGCGGGAATTCCTGTCCGTAACCAAGCAGTTTGAGACTGAGGTGTCCCCCACCGATTTGGCCGCCTTCTTAGAACACGTGGCCTTGATTAGTGACGTGGACAGTTACGATCGGGATGCGGATGCGATAAGCATGATGACGGTACACGCCTCTAAGGGTCTGGAGTTTCCCGTTGTTTTCATAACCGGACTGGAAGAGGGTATTTTCCCCCATTCCCTGTCCCTATTGGATGCGGCTGAGATTGAGGAAGAGCGGCGCTTGGCCTATGTGGGCATGACCAGGGCGGAAGAGCGGCTGTATCTAACGTGCAGTCAGCAGCGGACGCTCTATGGGGCAACGAAAATGAATCCACCCAGCCGTTTTTTGGAGGAAATAGATCCGGAGTATCTGGAGGAATGGGGTTCGTCCAATGCTTCGCTGAATCTAGCCGCCTTTATCCCCCCTGCTCAGCCGAAAGTAAAGGGTGCTGGCGGTCTGTACAAGGTGGGTGACCGGGTGCGCCACGGAGTATGGGGTGAAGGCATGGTTGTTTCGGTTCGCCAGTCAGGCGATGATCAGCAGGTAAGTATCGCCTTTCCTGGCGGGGGCATTAAGACTGTCATTGCTGAGTTGGCTCCTTTGACCAAGATCTAGATGGGAGGAAGAACGGTGGAAAAGATACGGGAAAGAATAGAGCGCCTGCGGGGAGAGATCAGGCTGCACAATTACCGCTACTACGTCTTGGATGATCCCGTTATTTCCGACGCAGAGTACGATCGCTTAATGGCCGAACTGATCGAACTGGAAGCCCAGTATCCCCAGTTCATCACTGCCGATTCCCCAACCCAACGGGTGGGTCATACACCAAGTGCGGGATTTGACACTGTAACCCACGCCCAGCCGCTGTTGAGTTTGGGCAATGCTTTTGCCGAAGCCGATTTGATCGCCTTTCACGAGCGCGTCAAACGCCAGAGTGGGAAGGAACCCAGTTATGTGTGTGAGTTAAAGATAGATGGTCTAGCCGTTTCCCTGGATTATCGGGACGGAGTTTTCGTCCAGGGAGCGACCAGAGGGGATGGAACCCAAGGCGAGGACGTTACATCCAATCTGCGTACCATCCGCTCTCTTCCCCTGCGGCTAAACGAGCCGGTTGATATTAACGTCCGGGGGGAGGTTTACATCAATACCAACGACTTCCTCAAGCTGAATGAACAGCGCCGGGAGGCGGGGGAGAGTCTTTTTGCCAACCCCCGCAATGCGGCGGCAGGTTCCCTGCGGCAGCTGGACTCACGGCTCACTGCAGCCAGACCGCTGGACATTTTCCTCTACGCGGTAGGTTCCGAACTGCCGCAAGGCATAACCACACAGGCTGCTGCCCTGGATTACCTGCTGCGACTTGGTCTCAGGGTCAATCCCAATTACAAAGTCTGTGCTTCCATGGAGGAAGTACTTGAATTTGTCACTTACTGGCAGGAAAAACGGAACACCCTCCCCTACGATATTGATGGGGTAGTGGTGAAAGTGAACGAGCTGTCCATCCAAAGGGAGTTGGGCGCTACGGCTCGCAGTCCCCGCTGGGCAATCGCTTACAAGTTCCCGCCGGAACAGGTTATAACTAAGGTTCTCAATATAACGGTACAGGTTGGCCGTACCGGTACGTTAACCCCCTTGGCTGAATTAGAGCCCGTCTTTGTGGACGGATCCCAGGTCAGTCGGGCCACACTGCATAACGAAGATATTGTCAAAGAGAGGGATATCCGCATCGGTGACTACGTTGTAGTCCAGAAGGCCGGGGATATTATCCCTGAAATTGTGCGCTCCCTGCCCGAGCGGCGTAGCGGGAATGAGGTAACCTTCCAAATGCCAACCGCCTGCCCGGCTTGCGGTAGCACTGTTGTGCGTGTTGAGGGGGAGGCGGCAACACGTTGTGTTAACGCCCAATGCCCTGCTCAGCGTTTGGAGAGACTCATCCACTTTGCCTCCAAAGGCGCCCTTGATATTGACGGTCTGGGCCCTGCCGTTGCCAGCCAGTTGATTGCAGCGGGTTTGGTGAGTACCCCGGTCGATCTCTACAGACTAACCAAGGAAGATTTGCTTAGCCTGGAACGTTTCGGGGAGAAATCGGCGCAGAACCTGCTGGAGGCGATCGAAAAAAGTAAGGAGCAGCCTTTGGCCCGGGTTTTATTCGGTCTTGGCATTCGCTTTGTAGGTGCTGAGGTGGCCCGGGAGATTGGGGCTGCGGTGACTGACTTGGATAAACTGAGTCAGATGACAGAAGAAGAACTGTTGGAAATCCCTTCTGTGGGTGAAAAGATTGCTCGCTCCCTGCGGGATTACTTTACCGACCCTGACAATCTGGAACTGATCAGGGGCCTGAAGGAAGCGGGACTTAAGCTGAGCGGTGAACCCAGTGTGGTAGGGGAAACCTTGGCCGGCCTAACATTTGTGGTAACAGGTAGGTTGGAAGGATTTACCCGGAGGGGAATAGAAGAGCACCTGCGCAGCCTTGGCGCCAATGTGGCGTCCAGTGTGAGTAGGAATACCGATTATGTTCTGGCTGGTGAGGGGGGCGGCTCCAAGCTGACCCGGGCCAGGGAGCTGGGTGTACCGGTTCTATCGCTGGAGGAGCTTGATAAACTAATTGAGGGGAAGGGTGAGCTAGGTGATTGATCGGCAGGAGATAATGCGGATTGCCCGTTTAGCACGGCTGGAGCTCACTGAAGAGGAAATTGAACAGCACAGGAGGGACTTGAACCAATTTCTTGCATCCTGTGCCAAATTGCAGGAAGTGGAAGTGGGTGACACCACAGTGGGCTACACCATCCCCGCGGCCACCCAAACACTGCGGGAGGACGAGTTGACGCCCAGTCTTCCCCAGGCGGAAGTATTGGCAGGGGGTCCCTGCGTAGAAGGCGGATTTTTCCGCGTACCCCGGATAGTGGAGGAAGGCGAATGAGAAAAACTGCCGCGTTGTTGGAAAAGAGACAAATCTCAAGTGAGGAATTGGTCAAACAGTATTTGACCAGGATCGAGGAGGCGGACCCCCAGATTAACGCCTTTATTACCTGCAGTGGGGAAGAAGCGCTAGCCCAGGCCCGGGATGCAGATCGGCGCCGGGCCCGGGGGGAAGCCCTTTCCCCTTGGGATGGTATACCCATTGCTGTGAAAGACAATATCTCCACCATGGGCTTACGTACAACCTGCGCCTCCAAGTTTTTGGCGGAGTATGTTCCCGTCTTTGATGCTGCCGTTGTGGAGAATGTGCGCAAGGCTGGTCTGCCCATTTTGGGCAAAACCAATCTGGATGAGTTCGCCATGGGTTCGTCCTCCGAATACTCCGCCTTTGGCGTGACTAAAAACCCCCACGACCTAGAGCGGGTTGCGGGGGGATCTAGCGGAGGTTCCGCTGCGGCGGTAGCTGCCGGTGAAGCACCGTGGGCCCTGGGTACAGATACAGGCGGTTCCATCCGCCAACCTGCTGCCTTCTGCGGCGTAGTTGGCCTAAAGCCGACGTACGGCCGTGTATCCCGCTATGGGGTAGTTGCACTGGCCCCTTCCCTGGATCAGGTTGGACCGTTGGCGACTTGTGTGGAAGATGCTGCAATTCTGTTTTCCCTCTTAGCCGGCCCCGACCGGCGCGATGCCATTTCCAGTCAATCTAGACCCTTTTCCCTGCCCGAGTGGGACTTGGATTCGGTGCGCGGGCTTAGGGTAGGTGTGCCTAAGGAGTTTTTTGGTTCTGGGCTTAATCCAGAGGTGGAGCAGGCAGTGAACGCCTGTCTAGGGGAGCTTGAGCGCTTAGGGGCGCAGCTGCAGTCCATCTCCCTTTACACGAATGAATACGCCATCGAAACCTATTTGACGATTGTAACGGCGGAGGCGAGTTCGTGCTTGGCTCGCTTTGACGGTGTCCGCTACGGCAGGCGGGTAGAGGCGGCAGACAGCAACACCATGTTTGCCAAAAGCCGTGCGGCAGGTTTTGGTCCGGAGGTAAAGCGCCGCATTATGCTTGGTACATACGTCCTCAGTGCCAAACAATACAAACTCTTTTATGAGCAGGCCCAGAGAGTGCGGGCCTTGATTCAGCAGGATGTGGCCCAGGCGCTGAAACAGGTGGATTTGATTGTGACTCCCACCACGCCCAATACCGCCTTTAAAATCGGAGAAAAACGCAATCCTTTAGAGATGTATCTTTCGGATTTATACACCGCACTTGCGAATTTGAGTGGGATACCAGCCTTGAGCCTACCCTGCGGTAGGGACTCCCGGGGGCTTCCCATTGGTATTCAGTTCATGGGCCGCCATTTTGAAGAAGAACTGCTGTTTCAGGCAGCCTATGCAGTCGAGCAAACGCAGAGGAGGGGAGAAGATGCCTAAGTATGATACTGTGATCGGCTTGGAAATCCATGTTGCCCTGCTCACTAAGAGCAAGCTGTTCTGCGGCTGTTCCACTACCTTTGGCGGTGAACCCAACAGCCAATGCTGTCCGATCTGCTTAGGCCTACCCGGAGCACTACCCAGGCTGAATGAACGGGCGGTGGAGTACGCGATCAAGGCTGGATTGGCTCTGAACTGCACTATTCATGAGATCAGCCGCTTTGATCGGAAAAACTACTACTATCCCGATCTGCCCAAGGCCTACCAGATTACACAGGAGTTCTATCCCCTCTGTACCGATGGCTATTTGGAGTATTTCTATGGTGACAGTCTAGCAAGGACGAAAATCACCCGAATCCACCTGGAGGAAGAGGCGGGCAAACTGATTCACAGCGGTGCGAGCATTATTGACTCGGACTATTCCCTGGTGGACTACAACCGGGCCGGCATACCCCTTATTGAGATTGTCACCGCACCGGATATTCGCAGTCCACAGCAAGCCCGTATCTTTTTGGAACAGCTGAGGTTGCTGCTCAATTATATAGGCGTTTCGGATACTAAGATGGAAGAGGGTTCACTGCGCTGTGATGCCAATATCTCCCTCAAACCGCTGGGAAGTACCCAGTTGGGAACGAGGGTGGAGTTGAAAAACCTCAATTCCTTTAGGGCCTTAGAACGCGCCCTCACCTACGAGGAGAGGCGCCAGGGTGAAATATTGGACAGGGGAGATAAGGTGAACCAGGAAAGCCGCACTTGGGATGAAAGACGCGGCCGCACGCTGCCCATGCGCTCGAAAGCGGATGCTCTCGACTACCGCTTTTTCCCCGAACCCGATTTACCCAGGTTGAAACTGAGGCCGGGCTGGGTGGAGGAGATAAAGTCCACAATTCCCGAACTGCCCATGGAACGGCTCAGTCGCTATGAGAGGGAATACGGTCTTTCCCGCTATGAGGCTACCTTTTTTGTGAACTACCCTGATTTTGGCCAACTTTGCGAGAAACTGGCAGCCATGGGCTGGGAGGGAAGTAGGGCGGCCAACCTTTTGATGGGAGAGTATGCCCGTTTGGCCAGAGAAAAAGGCCACCTGACCCCAGAGCGGCTGGCTGGGCTTCTGGAGATTATTGAGGATGGGCTGATCAGCTCCAATCAAACGGCTGACGTCCTGGAGGAGCTTTTCAATTCGAACCTTTCGGCCCGGGAGATTGTCCTGGAGAAGGGCTGGCAGGTGCTGGCGGATACAGACGAGCTGCAGGCATTGATCGGAGAAGTACTCCAGGGCAATGTTGAGCTGGTGGAGCGGTATCGGGCAGGGGAGACCAAGCTATATGGTTTCTTTGTGGGACAGGTAATGCGGGCAACGGAAGGAAAGGCTGACCCGAAGATTGTGAACGACCTTCTCAGAAAGGAATTAGGGACCTAGCAGGAATATTGTGCCAAAGACGGAATATTTCAGGAGAAGGGTAGGATCAAGGATGGAGAATATTCTATTTTTCTTCGCTGGGTTTCCCGTCTATTCTTACGGTTTTATGCTGGGTCTGGGCTTAGTCTTAGGGACTTATTTGGCACAGCGGGAGGCAAAGCGCAGAGGTATAGGTTCTGACTTCGTTTTCCAATTCATTGTTAAGACAACACTCGTTTTCATTGTTGTGGGCCGCATTGGCTTTGTGTTTTCCGTCCATGGTTGGCGCATGCTGCTCTACCCGTGGGTTTTGTTTTCCGGGTGTCACTTGGATGAAACACGGGGCTTAATGGGGATGAGCATCTACCTCCTTTATTTCCTCGTGCGTCACGTGGAAAACCCCGCGGCTTTCTTAGACGTGCTGGCGGCGCCGGTGGCTCTCATGCAGTCCTTGGCTTATTTGGGTTCCAGTGTCTTGGGGCGGGAAACGAACGTGGCTTGGGGTATTGATTTGGGCGAGTTTTCGCTCCATCCCCTGCCGTTGTATTCTGCTTTTGCTTTTTATGTTCTCTATACCATTTTATGGCGTACTCGGCGCAGCCTGCGCTACGACGGCCAGTTGTTTCTGGGATACCTCACCCTAAGTGCAGCGATTAGACGTTTCTTAATGTCCTTTGAAGAGGTTTTAGGTGAGTCTGCCAACCCTTGGTTGTACACCTTCGCTGCAGTCGTCTTTGGCCTGGCGTGGCTGTATGTGTATCTTCGTTCCCCATTTCCCGATACGCGCCAAAGGCGTTACGCCAGCGACTGGCAGTCTTGGCTGATCTATTTGGCGTCGCTGCTGTTTGTGGGACTGATTATGACTAAATTCTTTTATTGGCGCTTCAGCTAAAGGAAGTAGGGGGGAATAATGAAGGAACGTTTCCAGGTCCAGTTGGAAAGAGACTCTTACCGCCTCACTCCCCAAAGGGAGGCGGTTCTAGATGTGCTGATCGCCCATGCGGACGATCATCTGTCTGCGGAAGAGATTTTTCTCCACACCCGAGAAATCTACCCGGATATCGGTTTGGCAACCGTATACCGCAATCTGGAGCTCTTGGAGAAGCTCGGTATTATCCACCGCTTTGATTATGGTGATGGGCAGAATCGCTACGAGATTCGCCTCACCGAAGAGGGTGAGCATTACCATCATCACTTGATTTGTCGAGAATGCGGTTCCATTGGGGAGTTTAAGAGCGATTTGCTGGAAGAGGTGGAAAAACGCATCGCAGATGACACAGGGTTCAGAGTAACAGATCACTGTCTGCGTTTTTTTGGTATCTGCGCGGACTGCCAGAAACGGCAGAAAGACGCTTGACAAGGAAGAATTTAGGGTGTATGATATTGCCAATATAATCGGCGTAGATGGAGAGTAGTAGATGGGAAACCCTTGCAGAGAGGGGGGCCTGGTGGTGAGAGCCTCCTAAGGAAGTGCCCGTCGAAGTCGCTCCGGAGCTTTTTAGGTGACACGGCCCAGCCGACGTAGCCTAAAACGGTGGTTCCGTTATAACCTTCGAGCTGCTCCCTCCTGTCGGGGGGGAGAATTAAGGTGGTACCGCGAAGGCCCTTCGTCCTTAGAACGAGGGGCCTTTTAGATTTTGTGAGGGGTGAAGGCAATGAGAAAAACCTATGATCCAAAACAAGTAGAAGATAAGTGGTACGCCCATTGGGAAAAAAGCGGATTTTTCCATGCGGACGTTGACCCTGACAAAGAACCCTTTTGCATTGTTATTCCCCCGCCCAATATTACCGGGGAACTGCATATGGGCCATGCCTTGGATAATACCTACCAGGATATTCTCATCCGCTGGAAGCGTATGGACGGCTATAACACCATCTGGATTCCGGGCACGGACCACGCAGGTATAGCCACACAGGTGCGGGTGGAAGAACACATCCGGCAGACGGAAGGGAAAACCAGGCACGATCTGGGCCAGGAGGAGTTCCTGCGGCGTACCTGGGCCTGGCGGGAGAAATACGGCGGCCAAATCCTCTACCAACTGCGGAAACTGGGTGCTTCTTTGGACTGGGAGAGGGAACGCTTTACCATGGATGAAGGCTGCTCTAGGGCGGTGCGGGAAGTATTTGTCCGTCTCTTTAACGAAGGCCTAATCTACCAGGGCCACTACAGCGTGAATTGGTGCCCGAGCTGTGTAACGACTCTTTCAGACATTGAGGTGGAACACGAGCCAACGGCAGGTAAACTGTATAGAATCAAATACCCCCTGGCCGATGGCAGTGGTTACGTGGAAATCGCAACCACAAGGCCGGAGACAATGCTGGGCGATACTGCCTTGGCGGTTAACCCGGACGATGAGAGGTTTACAGACCTCGTAGGCAAAAAGGCGATCGTTCCCTTGGTGAATAGAGAAGTTCCCATTATCGCCGATGCCTATGTTGATCCTGAGTTTGGTACGGGTATCGTGAAAATTACCCCGTCCCACGACCCCAACGACTTCGAGATCGGTCTGCGCCATGATCTGCCCCAGGTTGAGGTGATCGGTCTGGATGCGAAGATGAAAGAAGAGGCGGGGAAATACGCGGGACTGGATCGCTATGAGTGCCGGGATCAGGTTGTCCAGGATCTCAAAGATTTGGGCCTGCTAGTTGAAATCAAGGATCACGAGCATGCCGTTGGACAATGCTACCGTTGCGACACTGTGGTGGAGCCTTTAGTATCTAAGCAGTGGTTTGTGAAAATGAAACCCTTGGCCAAGCGGGCCATTGCAGCGGTAGAAACGGGCGAGATTCGCTTTGTACCGGAAAGGTTCGCCAAACACTATCTCCACTGGATGGAGAACATCCGCGATTGGTGTATATCCCGCCAGCTGTGGTGGGGGCACCGGATTCCTGTCTGGTACTGCGCAGACTGCGGTGAAGTATTTGCCTCGGTAGAAGACGCGAAGACCTGTCCTAAGTGCGGCTCAGACAACATTGAACAAGATCCTGATGTATTGGATACCTGGTTCTCATCCGCCCTGTGGCCCTTTTCTACCCTAGGCTGGCCCGATGAGACACCTGATTTGAAACACTTCTACCCCACATCGGTATTGGTAACGGGCTTCGACATCATTCCCTTCTGGGTTGCCCGCATGATCGTAATGGGTTATCATTTCAGGGGTGAAAAGCCTTTCAGTGACGTGCTGGTACACGGCCTGGTCCGGGATCAATACGGAAGGAAAATGAGTAAATCGCTCCGCAACGGCGTTGACCCGCTGGAAGCGATTGAGGAATACGGTGCAGACGCCCTACGCTTTAATCTTGTAATTGGGGTGGCGCCAGGTAACGACCTCCGGTACATCCCTGAGAAGGTAGAAGCGTACCGCAACTTCGCCAACAAAATCTGGAATGCATCCCGCTTTGCCCTGATGCATCTGGAGGACTTCGATTACCAGCAGGGTGAATTGAGTTCACTGAACCTAGCCACTGCGGATCGTTGGATCCTGAGTCGCTTTGAACACACTGCGAATGAAGTAACCCGCTTTTTGGAGCGCTATGATATTGGTGAAGCAGCGAGGGTTCTCTATGACTTTATCTGGAGCGAACTCTGCGATTGGTATATTGAACTGATCAAACCCCGTCTGTATGGCAGGGAAGATGAAAAGTCACGCTACGCTGCCCAGTACGTCCTGTGGTATGTACTGCGGCAGACGCTGGAGCTGCTCCACCCCTTCATGCCTTTCATCACGGAGGAGGTATGGCAGAACCTGCCCCATGCAGGCGAGACTATTATGCTGGCGCCTTGGCCCAGGCCACAGGGGCTGGCCGATTCCCTGGCAGAAAAGGAAATGGCAACCGTGATGGCGGTCGTAACTGAGATCCGCACTCTCCGGAGCGAGAAAAACGTGGATCCGGGCCGTAAAATCACCGCAATCTGCCAGGCAGAGGCCGAGCAACTCGCCGTTTTGGAGCAGGGCAGGGGAGATATTATGAATCTTGCCGGGTTGGAAAATCTCACTCTGGCAGAACCAGGCGAAACACCGGAACGGGCTGTGAGTGCAGTTGTGGACGGAATCAGCATTTACCTACCCCTGGCTGATATGGTAGACATCGCCGCCGAAATCGAGCGCATTAAAAAGGACCTGGCCAACGCAGAACAGGAGCTCAAGCGGGCCCGGGGTAAATTGGCCAACGACAACTTCGTAAGCAAAGCTCCGGCCCAGGTAGTGGAGAAGGAGAGGGAGAAGGTCAAGACCTATGGCGCCACGGTTGAAAGGCTTAAGGCATTACTTGAGGAGCTAGAGGGGTAGGATATGGCGCTTTTTGGGCACAGAGAACGTTTTGGTAGTCACCTGGGGCTTGAACGGGTTGAACTGGTCTGTCGGGAATTAGGTTCGCCCCAGGCTGACTTGAAGTTTATCCATTTGGCCGGAACAAACGGTAAGGGCTCAACTGCCGCCTTGTTGGCCCAGGTTCTCCAGGAAAGTGGCTTAAAGGTGGGTCTTTTTACCTCGCCCCACCTAGAGAGCTACGAAGAGCGCTTTAAGATCAACGGAGTCCAGGTAGACAAGGAGTTCCTGACCGATATCGTTGAAGAGACCGAGGCAGCCATATCCCGCGTGGAAAAGGAATATCCCCAGCTCGGTGCCGTAACCGAGTTTGAGCTGGCGACCGCTGTGGGTTTGCTCTGCTTTCGGCAAGCAGAAGTGGATATTGTGGTGCTGGAGACCGGTTTGGGCGGCCGTCTAGACGCCACGAATGTTGTTGCACCTGTGTTGAGCGTGATCACTACCATCGGCTTGGACCATACCGACCGTTTAGGTGACAGTGTTGAAGAGATTGCCGCCGAAAAAGGCGGCATCATTAAGGCCGGCGTACCTGTGGTTAGCGGCGTTCAGCCGGGAGCGGCCGAAACTGTGTTGAAAAGAATTGCATCGGAAAAAGGTGCTCCCTGGTATTCAACCTGGGACGTGCCCTGGCAGAAACTGGGCTGGAGTTTGGAGGGAGGATCCCTCTTTTTCCCGGGCTGGGGGAAGATCGAGATTGGCCTGTTGGGAGAGCACCAATTGGAAAACGGGGCAGTTGCCCTGCTTGCCTTGGAACAGCTGTCTGCCCTGGGCTGGCCCATCACCGAGCAGGCAGTCAGGCAGGGTATGAAGGAGGCCAAGTGGCCGGGACGTTTGGAAGTTCTTTCAGCCGAACCCCTGGTGCTGCTCGATGGCAGCCACAATCCGGAGGGCATTGCCGCGCTTACCACCAGCTTGGATCATCTGAGGGACGGGTCTTCCCCTAAGTTTACATTCGTTTTCGGTATGCTGGAGACTAAGGAACTGAAGCTTCTAGACCCACTCGTACCCCTTGCGGAGAGATTTGTCTTCACTGCCGCAGCTGGGGGACGGTTTCCTCCCAAGGATCCCGCAATTATGGTCGAGTACGCCCAAAAGCGGGGCGTTAAGGCCGTAGGTTATTATGAGGCGGCTGACGCCCTGAAGATGGCCCTGCAATCACCACCGGTCTGTATCTGTGGTTCTTTGTATCTTGTGGGGACTATAAAAAGGATTTTGCGCCAGGGATCTGTAATTATTGCCTAGGAGGGATTTGAGGTGAGAGGCAAATCTGGGCTTAATTTCGCTGTAACAGCTGTAACCCTGTTCCTTATCTTTGGTTTCATCGGTTATTTAGGTGGTCAATATGCGGTGCGGACACTTACTTCACAGTTCCGTGCCTCGTTGGCGTCCGAGGGCAGTCCAGCTTCTGCCCCAGTGTATGTCTCACCTCCTGTCCAGTCTGAACCCAAGGAGTCAACGACACCCGCTCCAACGCCCCCAGCGGTCGATAGACCTGCTGCAGCAGATGGAGCCTTGTATAAGGTGCAGGTGGGTGTCTTTTCAGAGAAGAGAAATGCAGACCGCCTGGTTGAACTTTTAAAGGAAGATGGCTACGAAGCGATAGTCATTTCGGAAGCGGCCTTCCATCGGGTGCAGACTGGTGCTTTCAGCTCCGAGGCTAACGCTGCTAGGCTCGCAGAAGAGCTGAGAGGGAAGGGTTATGAGGCTATCATCGTGCGCTAGTATTTCCCCTTTTTGCCTCTGTTGACAGAAGCTGCTTGTTTTGTTATTGTAGAGTCGACATTGTGAAAAAGGGGGCGAAGTGGAATGGCGTTTAAGATCGATGGTTCTCTTTGCACCAGCTGCGGCTCCTGCCTGCCCGAGTGTGCTGTAGAGGCAATCAGCGAAGGAACGGAATTTTACATTATTGATTCTGATGAATGCATTGATTGCGGCGCCTGTGCCGATGTATGTCCGGTAGAGGCAATCAGCGAAGCTTAAATTAGGCATAAACCCCCTCCCACCCGTCATAGTTATGAAACGGGTGGGGGGGAGTTTTTTTGAGAAGACGAAGAAGGCACCGACGCTCCAGAGGCAGTTCTTGCCTCGCCCTAATCGTTCTGTTTGTAATCCTGGTGGGCCTGCCGGCTTTGCTGGTTCGCAGCTGCACCGTTTCTTTTTTTTCGCCCCGGGACGTTCCTCTGGTCAAACTGTGGGATGCAGACGGGGGAGTTTTGCTTACCATAACCCTGGAGGAGTATGTGCAGGGGGTGGTGGCAGCTGAAATGCCTGCCAGTTTCGAACTGGAGGCGCTGAAAGCCCAAGCTGTGGCTGCAAGAACCTACGCCTACCGCAGAATTATCCGGGGTGAAGGGATCAGTGAACACCCAGAGGCCCATCTGTCCTCCGATTACCGCTCCGGTCAAGCGTGGACGTCCTGGGACGCTTTCGCAGCCAAACATACGCCCCTAGCCGCCCGCAGCCTGCAGAAAAAGATAAAAAAGGCGGTCAGCCTTACTGCTGGCGAGATTCTGGTCCATCAAGGGGAACCCATATTGGCCGTTTACCACGCCTGCAGTGGTGGCAGGACGGAGAATTCGGAACACTATTGGAGTGAGAAACTCCCCTATCTCCGTTCAGTGGAGGACCCCTTCAGCACCAAGTCGCCGTACCACTATTCAACGGCTAGTATTAAGCTAAACAAACTGGCTGAAGCGTTGGAAGTGAGCACACCTAAGAACTTCCGGGTGGTGGAGAGGTACCCGTCCGGTAGGGTCAAGACGGTTGAAGTGGGCGACAAATGGTACAGCGGCCGTGAAATTAGACAGCGGTTGGGTCTGCGTTCCACCTGGTTTACAGCAGAGATTGTCCAGGATGAGTTGGTGTTTTCGGTCTGGGGTTACGGTCACGGAGTTGGCTTGAGCCAGTACGGTGCTCAGCAAATGGCCATAGAAGGGTATGAGTACCGGGATATTCTCCAATACTATTACCAAGAGGTAGAGATTAAGACAGTGTACTGACCCAAGGTAAAGGAGGTAATCCCATGCGGACCGGGCGCAGGCGGCGACAGGCCAAGCTGGACATGGAAGAGCAGCTGAACTGGCCGTGGGATTGGAGTGGTGCTTACTACCGCTCTCTAGATGGCTGGGAGATCAATAAGAACCGGGTTGAGCGAGACAAGTACTTAACTGAAATGGGCAGGGAATTGGGTCTATTTACCATTCCCCACCGTAAGCGCTGAGGGAGCGGGGTCCGGACGGGCCCCGTTTTTGCAGGAGGGAAATAAAGTAAAGCGCTGAATAATTGATCTTATACCTAGATACAGGAAGAGGATTACGAATGGATTTAATACTGGCTTCTCAATCACCGCGGCGCAGGGACCTGCTCACCCAATTCGGTGTTGATTTTTCCGTGCAAATTCTGGCCGCGGAGGAAATAGAGGTAGGAGAACCCCTGAGCGTTGCAGAAATAAACGCTGTGGCCAAGGCAGTGCCGGTGAGCAATGATAACCCGGACGCTTTGGTTTTAGGGGCAGACACCATCGTTGTTCTAGATGGTGAAATTTTGGGTAAGCCGGCAGATCTGGTCCAGGCCGAGCAGATGCTGCGTCGCTTGAGCGGACGCGAGCACTCCGTTACCACAGCGGTTGCCCTTGCCACGGGGGGACAAGCTGTCAGGGTCTTCAGTGAGACCACAGCCGTGCGTTTCCGCCATCTGGATGAGAGGGAGATCAGAGCCTATCTCGCCACAGGCGAACCCCTGGACAAGGCTGGTGCTTACGGCATTCAAGGTTTTGGCGGCCTACTTGTGGAAAGCATTAAAGGTTGTTATTATAATGTTGTGGGACTGCCCCTGCCGAAGTTAGCAGTGGAACTGCGTGCTTTCGGCATTGAATTCTTTCCCCAGTGCGCCCAGGGAAGTGGGGAAGGAGAAAAGATTGGCAACAAAGGAACTAAAAATCAAAGATTTACCGAAGGAAGAACGTCCCCGTGAGCGTCTGATTCGCCACGGTCCGGACCGACTGAGCAACAGCGAACTGATTGCTATTTTACTTAGGACAGGCACCCGTCGGCAGAACGCGTTGGCCCTTGCCGACCGATTGTTGGCCCAGTTTGACTCACTCGTCGGGCTGTTTTCAGCCAGCCACGAAGAGCTGCAGAAGGTGGAAGGCATTGGACCTGCCCAGGCCGCGGTTATTATGGCCGCCTTTGAGCTGGCAAAGCGCCTGTCCGAATCCCGTATGGAACTTAAGGACGTTATCAGTACTCCCCGGGATGCGGCGCAGATGGTGCTGCGGGAGTTGAGCTTTGCCGATAAAGAACACTTTGTTATTATCATGCTCAACACCAAAAACCGGGTCATTGCCAAAAAGGTGATCTCCATCGGGCATCTCAACGCATCGATTGTCCATCCCCGCGAAATGTTCAAAGAGGCTATTAGAAGGAGCAGTGCAGCGGTAATTCTGGTGCACAATCACCCCAGTGGAGATCTGACGCCCAGCCAAGAGGATATAGCCACTACTGAACGTTTGAAACAGGTTGGGGAGCTGTTGGGCATTGAAGTGCTTGATCACCTGATTGTAGGGGACAATCGTTATTTTAGTTTTCGAGAACAGGGTTTGTTATAGAAAAGGGAAGGGGTACACTTATGTTCAGGCGCTTTGGAAAAAACATAGGCATCGACCTGGGTACTGCAAATACCCTCGTCTTAGTGGAAGGGAAGGGTATTGTCATCAATGAACCATCGGTAGTGGCCATTGACCGTGATACCAACGAAATTTTCGCGGTGGGCAACAAGGCCAAAGAGATGGTGGGCCGGACGCCCGGTAACATCATTGCCATCCGACCCCTCAAAGACGGGGTAATCGCAGATTTTGAGGTGACGGAACGCCTGCTGAAGGACTTTTTAGCCAAGGCTACCCGCAGCTCCAGGTGGTTTAGGCCTAAAGTGGTAATTTCGGTGCCGTCTGGTGTGACCGAAGTGGAAAAACGGGCAGTAATTGACGCCGCCCTGTCCGCCGGTGCCAAAGACGCACGTGTTATTGAAGAGCCCATGGCGGCGGCCATTGGTGCGGGCCTGCCGGTCCAGGATCCCACGGGTACCATGATAGTGGATGTGGGAGGGGGCACCACTGAAGTGGCAGTCATCTCTTTGGGAGGTATTGTATCCCATCGCTCCATCAGGGTGGCTGGGGATGAAATGGACGAAGCGATTATCCAGCATATCCGCCGGACATATAACCTCCTGATCGGTGAGCGGACCGCTGAGCGCATTAAAGCGGAGATTGGCTACGCCCACATGGATGCGGGGGAAGAACTGACGATGGAGATTAGGGGGCGCGATTTGGTGAGCGGCCTGCCTAAGACGATCGTGGTTTCCTCCACTGAAATTCACAAGGCGCTGGAAGAGCCTGTTCAGGCCATATTAGATGCGGTCAAGGTAACACTGGAAAGGACCCCCCCTGAGTTGGCAGCAGATATTATGGATAGAGGTATAATGATGGCGGGTGGAGGGTCGCTCCTCACGGGATTTGACACACTGCTCATGCGGGAAACGGGTATGCCCGTACACATTACCGAGCGGCCCTTAACTGCTGTTGTGGAAGGTACCGGAGAAGCATTGAAGCACTTTGATCTACTGCAGCGTATTATGCTTGGGCCCAGGCGCTACTAATAGGACGTGAGAAGATGCCGAATAAGCTGCTGAATTGGAAAATAGGCTTAGCTGTGGTAATAGCCGTTCTAGTTTTGAACGGCATAATCCACTACACTGCCCAGACCCGTTCGCAGGTCAGCTGGTTAGAAAGGGTGTGGCGTGATATACTATCCCCCTTCCAGACTGCGATCAGCAGGACCCAGCGCTTTTTTCGGCACCAGATAAATGCAGTGCAGACCCGCAGGCAGCTGCAGGAGCGAAATGCGCAGTTAGAGGCATTAGTGCTGGAACTGCGCACGGAGGTAAACGAGTTGCGGAATTTCCGACGGGAAAACGAATGGCTGCGGGAAGCCCTGGATTTCAAACAGGATACAGAACATGAACTGCTGCTGGCGGAAGTGATAGGCCGCTCGCCCAACAATTGGGAGAACACTATTGTCCTCAATCGGGGGGCGGCCCACGGTGTGACCAGCGGAATGGCGGTAGTCACCAACTACGGCATAGTGGGCACCGTGATTAACCATTCCCAGTATACCAGTACCGTTCTTTTGATTGTGGACGCCCAAAGTGCAGCAGGAGGCATGGTTCAGTCCAGTGGTGACCTGGTGTTGGTGGAGGGCATGGAAGGTAACACGGGCATGTTGGTTGCCACGCCCCTGGGAAGGGACACGGAAGTGGAGGTTGGCGATGTAATCGTCACCTCCGGACTGAGCAGGATTTATCCTAAGAACCTGCCCTTGGGTGAGGTTGTAGCAGTGGAGCCGCGGCAGTACGATCTTTCTTTCGCGGCCCTGGTGAAGCCCTATGTGGATCACACCCGTTTGGAATATGTGCTGGTTGTGTTGGGGGATGACTAGGGAGGAGACCGGGTTTGAGATATGTGGGTTACGGTCTGATTCTAATGATAGCTCTGCTCATTGAAACGGGTGGAGCACCCGGTTTGTCTCTGTTCGGTGTGAGGCCGGAATTGCTGTCCCTGCTTACCATGTTGTTTACCATGTCCCATGGATCGCAGCGGGGAGCAGTTTTTGGTTTTTCTGCCGGCCTCATGCATGACCTTCTGATTGGACGTTTCATCGGGCTTTACGCCTCTGTCCTGTTATTACTGGGAGCTGCCATCGGTTTCATTACCGAGCAGCTCTTTAAAGATAATTTCCTCGTACGGTTAGGTACCGTTTTTGCCGGAACGGCCCTGAGCCAGGTACTCTATTTCTTGGGTATGGCCGCGTTCGGCAGGGGTATTTCTTGGCTCCAGCTTGGCTGGCAGTCTGTTTTAGCTGCCAGCGTACTGAACACTCTGCTCAGCTTATTTCTGTACAGGCCGATGTTGATTTTGGATAAGCGTTTAAACTACTGGCACGAACTACTGAAAAGGACGGGATGACGATGGAAAAGAGCAGTATGGAAAAACGTCTTCTCGTTCTTTTTGCTGTCTTTTTAGGCCTGTTAGTAGTGATAGTGGGTAGGCTCTGGTACCTGCAGATGATCAAAGGTGAGCATTTTGTCCACCTGGCCGACGGCAATCGCATGCGCCAACTGCGCGTGATGCCGCCCAGGGGCCAGATTCTCGACCGAAACGGGACTGTATTGGTGCGAAACAAACCCTCGTTTACCGTCTCCCTTGTACCAGGGGGAGTTAGTCCGGATACCAGTGTCACCGAACTGCTCTGCGGGCTCTTGGGCACAAGCCCAGAGGAGCTGAATGAAGCTGTAGAAAAGGGCAGGGGTTTTCCCTATGAGCCGGTGAGGATCAAGCGCAACGTGGATGCGGAAACGGTTGTGGCCATTGAAGAAAACCGGTATAACCTGCCCGGTGTTTTCATTGAACAGGAGACAGTGCGGGAGTATCTATATCATGATTTGGCGGCTCACCTAATTGGTTATTTGGGTGTGATCAGCCCTAGCGAACTGCAGGAATACGGCAGTCAATACCGGGGTAGCGATCTGGTGGGCAAAAGCGGAATCGAACAGACCTATGAGGACCTGCTGCGGGGCGAAAATGGGACCTTAACAGTGGAGGTAAATGCCTTAAGTAGGCCAATTCGTACCGTGAAAACGATTGAGCCCATTCCCGGGCACAACATAACACTCACAATCGATGCAGAGCTGCAGGCGGTTGCGGAGCGGGCCTTTGCAGAACATATTCTTTCATTAGCAGAGGAACCGGGAACTCAAACAGGTGCCGTTTTAGCACTGAACCCTAGAACAGGGGAAATTCTGGTGATGGCCAGTTTTCCCAGCTTTGACCCGGAAATGCTCATCGACGAGGCTGAACGCAACTCTTATTACCTGAGCCTCAGTGCAGACAGGAAACTACCCTTTTTCAATCGGGTTACCCAAGCGCTCTACGGACCTGGCTCCACCTTTAAGCCAATCACTGCCCTTGCCATTTTGGAGGAAGGGGTGATGGGACCAAAGGATCGGTTCAACGCCACCGGCGTCAGCCAGTATGGCGTTAAGGACTGGGTAATTACGAACAATTTGGCACCCTTTGGCTGGATTGATATGTACGATGCCATGGGCATGTCCAGTAACCACTACTTTGCCGATAACGGTGTTCGGGTGGGCATTGACAATCTATCCAAGTGGATGGAAAAACTGGGCTATGGTTCTCCCACGGGACTGAAACTCTACCCTCAGGAAGCGAGTGGACTTTTGCCCAGTCGGGAGTGGAAGCGGCAGGCATTTAGTAATCGGGCCCAATCGGAGCGGAACTGGTACCCCACTGACACTGAACAGATTTCCATTGGCCAGGGATTCCATCAAATGACCCTGCTCCAATTGGCGCAGGGCTATGCAGCCATTGCCAACCGGGGAGAGATTTACGTGCCCCAGGTAGTGAAGGAAATAGCCGCACCCGATGGAACAGTGGTGTTCCGGGCAGAACCCGAATTGGCCAGACGGGTGGATGCAAAAAAAGAGACTTGGGATACATTAGTCCATCTCTTGACTGCCCCCATCGAACATTACCGCGGTACTGCCCGCAATGCCATGGCCGGTTTCCCCATTCCAGCCGCTGCTAAAACAGGAACATGGGAGATTCCGGGTACAATTGCCAACGGTGTATTCGTTGCCTTTGCCCCCCTCGATGAACCGGAGATCTTGGTGGCAGTAGTGGTTGAACGGGGCGGGGGAGGAGCATCGGCGGCGGCCCCCATTGCCCGGGTTGTTTTAGACGCCTACTTCGGTTTTAACGAATCGGATGAAGCGGAAATGTGAGCCTTGGCAGGAGTCTAAGGGACTCTGCAGAAAATAGAAGTTGTGGTTAATGTAAGGAGTTGCTGTACATGCATAGTGAGCTTTGCAGCATCAAAGGGAATCGGGATGGGCTAGTAATCACGATCATGGATAGTGCCCGATTTTCCGAGGTGCTTACTACCCTAGATAGGCAGCTCAAGTCTGCCCAAAGTTTTTTTGCCGGCGCTTCCGCCAAGGTCATGCTTAAACAGGGAGAATTGGGACCTGAACAGCTGGATTCTTTAGAGCAACTGCTGGCTGTCTATGGAATGACGCTGGATCGGGAACCGCCCCGCCTGCAGCAGCCGGTGAGCGAAAAGCTGGCAGTAGAGCGGCCTGAACGCCAGGAGCGGGGATATGAGCCTGAAAACACACTCTTGGTGCGCCGGACAATTCGTTCCGGTCAGAGCCTGCATTACGACGGTAATGTGGTTGTCCTTGGTGATGTCAATCCCGGTGCCGAGGTTATCTGCACCGGCGATATTCTTGTACTCGGTTCGCTGCGAGGGGTGGCCCACGCAGGAGCGGAGGGCGAAGTGGATGCAACCGTATTCGCGTTTCGCCTCGAACCCACTCAGCTCCGGATAGCCCATCTGATCGCCAGGGCACCGGACGGAAAGGTTACCAAGCCAGCGGGGCCGGAAGTGGCGCGAATAGTAGGTAACACGATTGAAGTTTCAATATACAACCATTAATCGGTTGAGGGGGGAGCTCATCTTGGGAAAAGTCATTGTTATTACCAGTGGCAAAGGCGGCGTTGGTAAAACCACAACGACTGCCAACATAGGGGCAGGTTTAGCGTCTTTAGGCAATAAAGTATGTTTGGTGGATACAGACATCGGCCTGCGTAATCTGGATGTGGTTTTAGGCTTGGAAAACCGCATTGTTTATGATCTACTGGACGTTGTGGAGGGCAACTGCCGTTTGCGCCAAGCCCTGATTAAGGACAAGCAGTATGGAGAGAATCTCGTCCTGCTGCCGGCTGCCCAGACTAGGGAAAAGGATGCAGTGAAGCCGGAGCAGATGCTGGAACTCGTAAAAGAGCTGCGGGAGATGTATGATTTTGTCCTTCTAGACAGCCCAGCAGGTATTGAACACGGTTTTAAAAACGCAATCGTGGGCGCAGATGCCGCCATAGTCGTGACCACACCGGAAGTATCTGCGGTTCGGGATGCGGACCGGATTATTGGTCTTTTGGAAGCCGCCGAGCTTTACGAACCTCAACTGATTATTAACCGCGTCAGACCTGATATGGTGCGCAAGGGAGATATGATGGATATCTCCGATATAGACGATATCCTGCGCATCAAAATTCTAGGCGTGGTTCCCGATGATGAGGATATTATCGTCTCCACCAACCGCGGTGAGCCAATTGTAAATGACAAGCGTTCCAAGGCAGGACAGGCTTTTCGCAACATCTGCCGCCGCATTTTAGGGGAGGAGGTACCTTTCTTAGAATTGCAGGAACGTAAGATGTTGAACTGGTTCAAGAAGATTCTCAGCGGAGAAGCCCGCTGAAGGGGGGATAAGCATGTTAGACTTTCTCGGGAGGCTTTTCAAAGGATCCGAGGGCAGTAAAACAAAGGCAAAAGAACGACTCAGATTGGTTTTAGTTCATGATCGGGCCAGCTTATCTCCTGGTCTTGTCAATGCCTTAAAGGAAGACCTGATTGAGGTAATATCCAAGTACATGGAAATTGATGAAGCGGGTATGGAAGTAATGTTCGATGAAGGTGATGATTCAGTTGCTTTGACTGCGAACATTCCGGTTAAGAGTGTGAAGCGGCGGGTGGACTGAGTTTTAACTCGTTCATGAATGGGCGTTCCCCCGAATATACTGGAGTAGTGAACAGTAAAAGGGGGGTGCGCCGCTATGGCGGAACGATTTGTTCGCGATCTAGTGCTAGTCTTGGGAATAATTGTCATTGCAGCCGTTCTTATAAATATTGACCATGCAGTTCTTGAGCCTGTGAAAGAGTATCTGTCATTCGTTGTCTCCACCGATTTTTCCTGGCAGCCAGTACTGAACAAAATTGCCTTCCTGCAGCCTCTTGCCCAATGGGATCTGGAAAGCTGGCTAAACTCTTGGCCGCAGATTTCCACCGGACGGTGACGGCAAGATGCGCTTTGGCACTTATTTTGGGATTCCTCTGAAAGTGAATCCCTTTTTCTTTCTGTTCTTAGCGGGTGCCTATCTGTATGGCAGACTTCCTGAAGCGTTGGTCCTATTTGCCATTGTACTCTGGCACGAGAGTGCCCATGTCCTTATGGCGAAATGGTACAAGCTGGAGGTAATTGATATTGAGCTTCTCCCATTTGGGGGCGTGGCCCGGTTAGGTGCCCTGCTGCAGTTGAATCCTGAGTTGGAGTGGGTCGTTGCCGTTGTGGGGCCCATCAGCAATGTTGTGCTTGTTTTCTTAAGTTATGCCCTGGTACCGTATTTATCGGTGAGCCAGGAGTGGCACGATTTTTTTGTTCGGGCCAACCTGGGGATGGCTGTCTTCAATTTACTCCCCGTACTGCCCCTAGATGGGGGGAGAATTCTACGCAGTCTATTGGTGAAGCGCCGGGGTTTCAAAGAGGCTACAGGGGCTATTGCCCGGGTGGGACAGCTCCTCAGCCTGGCCTTGTGCGCATGGGGCGGAGTTCTGATATACTTAAACAGGGAGGCGGCGCCAGTCTTTCTTTTTAGCGGCGCCATGCTTTTCTGGTCCGCCAGGCAGGAGAGGAAGAACGCCAGTTACATCTTCATGCGCTATCTGGCCTACAAACAGCAGGAGCTGCGCCTGAAGCGGGCGCTGGTGGGCCGTTTTCTGGTGGCAACCGTCGAGACGAGCCTGGGCGAGGTCCTTGATTTATTCCAACCGCCCCATTATCATTTAATCTGTGTTTGTGATCTTGAAGGCAACAACCTAGGATTTGTGGGGGAGTTGGAACTTATCCAAGCGGTATTCGAGCATGGATTAACCTACAAGATCGCCAATGTCTTAAAATAGGGGGTGACGCTTTGGACAAGCGTCTAGAACCATTATTACCATATGTGCAAAAACCGGCCCGTTACACCAACGGTGAACTTAACGCGGTTCACAAAGAGTGGGCCGATCAGATAACTAAAGTAGCCTTGGCCTTCCCGGATATCTACGATGTGGGAATGGGCAATTTGGGCTTCAAAATTCTGTATGAGATTATCAATGCCAGGCCAGATGCATTGGCCGAGAGAGCTTATGCACCCTGGCTTGATATGCAGCAGCTCATGGAGGAACGGGGAATACCCTTAACCGTATTGGAGTCGGGCAGGGATCTGGTTGAGTTCGATTTCGTTGGTTTTACACTCCAACATGAGCTCAGCCATACGAACATTATAAAAATGATGGACCTGGCCGGCATACCCCGTTTCAGTCATGAACGGGGAGAGGAACATCCGTTTATTATAGCCGGAGGTCCCTGTGCCTATAATGTGGAGCCGTTGGCCGATTTCTTCGATTTCGTTGTGTTAGGCGAAGGGGAAGAAGTGATCAATGAGATTTTAGATCTATACGCAGCGAGCCGCAAGAGTAAGGGAGATAAGGCAGATTTTCTACGTAAGGTGGCCAGATTAGAAGGGGTTTATGTCCCCTCCTTTTACACACCCGTTTACACCGATGATGGTATGTATGCTGGGTTGGAGCCCGTGGAGGAGGGTGTACCCAGCAAAATCCGTAAGAGGGTACTAGCAGACATGAATACTGTACCCATCCCAGAGGAGTTCGTGGTGCCCTATGTGGACGCGGTACATGATCGGGCCATGGTTGAGATTATGCGGGGCTGCAGCCGGGGCTGCCGTTTCTGCCAAGCCGGTATGATCTATCGCCCGGTGCGAGAACGGGACCCGGAGCTGCTCAAAGAAACGCTGCGCAAACTCGTAGCAGCCACGGGTTATGATGAGATTTCCCTGTCATCCCTGTCGAGCGGGGACTATTCCCAAATCGGCACCTTAGTTACAGACCTAATTGCCGAGTTTGGGCCCTGTGGTGTGGGCGTATCCCTGCCATCCCTGCGTTTGGATTCCTTTGGCGTGGAACTCGCCGAAGAGATCCAAAAGACGCGGAAAACGGGCCTGACCTTTGCCCCGGAAGCGGGAACGCAGCGCCTGCGCGATGTTATTAACAAGAACGTTTCCGATGAGGATCTGAAACAGGTGGTCCAGGGTGCCTTTTCAGCGGGCTGGTACAGCATCAAACTGTATTTCATGATCGGCCTACCCACCGAAACAGAGGAAGATCTGGACGGTATCGCACGCCTTGCCCACCAGGTTTTGCAATGGGGGAGGAAGTACGGTACCGGTCAGCGGTTGCCCCAGGTTTCTGTTAGTGTCTCTTCCTTTGTGCCCAAACCCCATACACCCTTCCAGTGGATGGGACAGAACACTATGGAAGAGCTGAGGGAGAAACAGAAATATTTGAAAAAGGCACTGCGCCACCCCGGTATCCGCTTTAACTACCCGAGGGTTGAGGAGAGTTTTGTTGAAGCGGTGTTTGCCAGGGGTGATCGTCGCCTTGGCCCAGTTTTGGCTCGGGCAGTTGATTTGGGCTGTCAGTTTGATAGCTGGACCGACTGTTTCCAATTTGAACTGTGGATGCAGGCCTTTAGCGACTGCGGTATCGATCCCCATTGGTACGCACAGCGGACGCGGGAATTTGGCGAAACACTGCCTTGGGATCACTTGGATCCCGGTTTAGAAAAAGAATTTCTGCTCTACGAATGGCAGCGGGCGCTGCGGGGAGAACCTACCCCAGACTGCCGCTGGGATTACTGCAGTGACTGCGGTGTATGCCCCAACTTGTTAGTCGATATTGCTTTGGCAGGGGGGGAAGCTTAATGGGCAGCATTATCCGTTTTCGCTTTTCCGTTGGCAGCGAGGTACGTTTCTTATCCCATCTCGATCTGCTCCGTACCCTGGAGCGGGCACTCCGCCGCACCGGGCTTCCCATTGCCCATACCGAAGGCTTCAACCCAAGGCCAAAAATGAGTTTTGGCTTTGCTCTGCCGGTGGGTGTTATGAGCTGGGCGGAATACGGGGATTTTGAGTTCAATGAAAAAGTCTCCCCCCACGCATTTGAGACCCTTTACAACGAACATCTGCCCCAAGGCTTTCGCGTTTTAGCGGCGGAAACACTGCCGGAGGGTACGCCCGCCTTGATGAGCGTAATCAACGCGGCCCGCTACCAGATTTACATCCCTGGCGGCAGTGCGGCGGAAGTAAAGGAGCGCGTTGATTGGTTGAAACAGGTGGATACCTTTGTTATAGAACGGCAGACTAAAAAGGGAGTGCGTAAAGTAAATCTTCGCCCCCTTCTGCTTGAAGTGGGGCCCATCAGTCCAGTTGGGGGAGGAGTAGAGATTACGACCCTCAGTTCCCTCGGCAAACAGGGCAACCTACGCATCGATGAGTTGGGCCAACTTTTGGACTTCCCTTACCGGGATGCGGTGATTACCAGGACCGCTCAGTTGATTATGGACGGTGAAGAGTTTAGGGAACCCATGGAGATAGGGGTTAGAGATGAATAGGAAAATCGTTGTTTCGTCGCTTCTGAACCGGATGCGCATCGGGATTGTGGAAGACGGCCGGTTAGTAGAGTATTACCTGGAACACGACGAAGAAGAGCATTTACAGGGAAATGTGTACAAGGGCCGGGTTGAGAACATTCTACCTGGAATGGAGGCCGCCTTTGTGGACATTGGCATCGACCGCAATGCCTTTCTGTTTCTGCCCGATCTGAAAAGCGAGAAGGAACGGGCGAAACTCAAGGTGGGTGACAGCCTGATGGTTCAAGTGGCCAAAGAAGGCGATGGGGGCAAGGGGCCAAGGATCACGCCTGACATTGGTCTGCCCGGCAGGTACCTTGTTTTGATGCCTGGCCAGAATCAGACAGGTGTCTCGCGGCGCATTGGTCAGGAGGAGGAAAGGGCCCGACTGAAAGAGCTTGTGGAAGATCTTCGGCCTGAAAGTATGGGCTTAATCGTGCGTACCGTAGCCGAGGGCTGCAGCAAAGAGGAACTAGAAACTGACCTGCAGGAACTCCTAGCTGTTTGGGAGCGAATTGAAACGAGGTATGTGAAAGCACCGGCACCGTCTCTGCTTTATAGGGATTACAATCTAATCCATCGGATTATGCGGGATCAGGTGGAAGCGGCAGGAACTGAGATAATTGTTGACAGCATTGAGCTGGAAAGACAAGTACGCTCCGAACTGGCAGAAATGGGTTTCACAGAGCCCAATGCTGTTCAACTGTATACGGGTACACTGGATGTTTTCAAACATTTTGGCCTGCAGCGGGATTTGGAACGGGCTTTGGGCAGGAAGGTCTGGCTCGACTGCGGCGCCTATTTGATCTTCGATGAGACGGAGGCCCTGCTCTCAATCGACGTAAATACGGGAAAGTATGTGGGAAAGGAAGGTCTGCAGCAGACAGCCCTGCGCACGAATTTGGAGGCTGCCGCCGAAATCGCCAGACAGCTCAGACTCCGTAATGTGGGCGGCATTATAATTATCGATTTTATCGATATGCATAAAGAGGAAAACCGCCGGGCTGTACTGGAACAGCTGGCTACCAGTCTGGAAGCGGATCGAACCCGGACTAGGCTCCTGGGCTTTACCAATTTGGGTCTGGTGGAACTAACCAGGAAAAAGAACAGGAAACCCCTCTCCCACATGCTGCAGATGGACTGCCCCAAATGTCACGGTACAGGCAGTGTTGTCTCCGATGAAACCCTGGCTGTGGAGGTTGTGTCAGATATCCGTACCCTCGCTAGGGAACAGGCGGAAGAGGCGTTTTTGGTTATCTGCCATTCTGCAGTGGTGGCCCAGATTGTGGGTCCGGAAGGTGTTAACCTGAAAAGGCTGGAGCAGGAAACGGGCAAAAAGATTTTTGTCCGGGGTGACGATACCTATCCCCGCGACTCCTTCTCCTTGAGGACAGGCGGCAGTAGGGAATTGGAAAGGGAATCCCACCCTGTGCAGGTGGGAGAGCGTTTCCCCTTGACTATTGTAGATGCCCATGCCAAGAATAAGAATAACGGCATAGGCCGGGTGAACGGGTTTGTAATTGAGTGTCTGCACTGCGCGTCTCGCATCGGTCAGACTGTTGAGGTCGAGGTGATTGAGGTGCACAGGACGAGCGCTTTAGCCCGTTTGTGGGAAGGAAATTCTGCTGATTGACACCGGGCCTTGCTGATGTTAGAATGTTTGATGTAGGTGCAGAGTCTCGTGCTTTGCGCCGAAACCGCACAAAACGGGTTTCTTTGGACAAGGGCAACCTTGAAACTATTAGACCAGCCCCAAGCTGGTTTGATATACCTGGTTTTGGCGAGTCTGACAAAGGAGGTGGACTGCATGTACGCCATTATCGAAACTGGTGGTAAACAGTATCGTGTAGCTCCCGGTGATGAGATCTTCGTTGAGAAGCTGAACGTTGATGAAGGGGAAGAGGTCGTTTTAGACAAGGTACTCCTAGTCAACCAGGAGGGCAAGACTACTGTTGGCCGGCCATACGTTGAGGGTGCTGCAGTGGTAGCTAAGGCGGTTAAGCAGGGTAAGCAGAGAAAGATTATCGTCTTTAAGTACAGACCCAAGAAGAACTACCGCAGGAAGCAGGGTCATCGGCAACCCTACACCAAGCTGGTTATTGAAGCAATCAATTTGTAATGTGCCATGACTGAGATAAGGTTTTTCAAAGCGCAGTCCGGCTGGCGGGGCTTTGAGGCAGAGGGCCACGCAGGTTATGCCGAATATGGAGAAGATGTGGTCTGTGCTGCAGTATCAGTGCTGACGCAAACGGCTATTATAGGTCTGTGTAAAGTCTTGTCCATAGACTGTGAACTTGATTTGGACGAAGAATCCGGCACTATGTTCTGCCTTTTGCCTGCGGACTTAAGCCCAGAGAAGTGGCAGCAGGCACAGCTTGTTTTGGAAATTCTCTATGCTGGATTACTGGATATTAGTACGAATGAGGATTACCAACGGTATGTTAGTTTGAAGGAGGTGCCCTACCGTGAGAATTAATTTGCAGTTTTTTGCCACCAAAAAGGGTGGTGGAAGCACCCGTAATGGCCGGGATTCAGCCGCAAAACGGCTTGGCGTAAAAAGCCATGATGGCCAGTACGTTACAGCCGGCAGCATCATCGTCCGGCAGCGGGGGACCAAAGTTAAGCCGGGCCGCAACGTAGGTGTTGGCAAAGACGATACCTTGTACGCCCTGGCAGACGGCTATGTTTCCTTCGAGCGTCTCGGCAAGAGCAGTAAAGCGGTCAGCATTGTAACTGAGGCCGCGTTGGCGTAAGCAGAATCCCTTTTGTGCTACGGTGCAAAGGGGATTTTTTCAAAGGGGGACAAACATGTTTATAGATCGAGCCCGCATCTATCTAAAATCGGGCGACGGCGGCGACGGCGTCGTCCGTTTTCGGCGTGAGAAATATATCCCGGCGGGAGGTCCGGCCGGCGGCGACGGTGGCAGGGGAGGCAGCATCTACTTTATTGTGGATGGAGGCCTTTCCACACTGATGAATTTCCGTTATCGCCGTAAATTTGTCGCGCCGTCCGGGGAAGCGGGTGGATCTAAAAACCAGGCCGGTAAGGACGGCGAGGATCTGTTCATCAAAGTCCCACCCGGTACCCTGGTAAAAGACGTGGAAACGGGAGAAGTGCTCCTGGATTTAACTGTCCCAGGCACCCAGGTGCTCGTCCTCCCTGGAGGCAGAGGGGGTAGGGGGAACGCTCGCTTTGCCACTCCCACCAGGCAGGCTCCTGCCTTTGCCGAGCGGGGTGAGCCGGGGCGGGAGTTATGGGTTGAGCTGGAACTAAAGCTCCTGGCTGATGTTGGCCTTGTGGGCTACCCCAATGTGGGTAAATCTACTCTTTTGTCCGTTGTTTCGGCAGCCCGCCCTAAAGTGGCGAACTACCCCTTTACAACTTTGACCCCCAATTTGGGTGTTGTTTCGTTAGAACCGGGGCGCGCCTTTGTGATGGCGGATATCCCAGGCCTTATTGAAGGTGCCCATGCAGGCGTGGGTTTGGGTATTGAGTTCTTGCGCCACATTGAACGTACCAGGCTTATCCTGCACATAGTCGATGCCGCTGGGGTAGATGGGCGTGATCCAGTGGATGATTATTGCAAGATCAACCAGGAGCTGCGCCTTTACAGTGAAGATTTGGCGGCTTGTCCCCAAATCGTGGTGGCGAACAAAGCCGATCTGCCTGAAGCGGAAGAAAACATCGAGCGTTTGAGAGAGGTTGCGGAGAAAGAAGGACGGGAGTTCTTTGTCATTTCTGCCGCAACAACAGAAGGCACAAGAACCCTAATGGAACACGTGGATGGACTGGTGGCCCAGTTCAAAGCGGCCGATCAACCCACGGAGGTTGTGACCGAGCTGGTCCTGCCCGCTGAAGAATCGAGCCCAGTTGATGAATATGAGGTAGTATTAGAAGGCGATGAGTACGTTGTTGTGGGGGCGGGTTTGGATAGGATTCTGCGCCGCTTGGATCTGAACAATCCAGAGGCCATCAAGTATCTGCAGAATTTGTTTGAAAAAATTGGTTTGTACAAAACCTTGGCGGAAATGGGAATTCCGGAAGGAGCCGTTGTCAGGGTTGGAGAATTAGAATTCGAATATATGGAATGAGGTTTTGCGATGCTCACAAGCAAACAGAGGGCCTATTTACGGGGGCTCGGTAATGAATTGGAACCCATCTTCCAGATTGGCAAAGGTGGCCTATCTGAGGAGCTGCTTAACCAGCTCGATGCGGCGCTGGAAGCGAGGGAATTGATTAAAGTACGGGTTTTGAAAAACTGCCTGGAAGAGCCCAAGATATTGGCTGAAGAAGTTGCCCAAGCCTTGAATGGATCTGTAGTGCAGACGATAGGCCGCAACTTTCTGCTTTATCGTACTGCGTCCGAGGATCCCAGGATCGAGCTGCCGTAAAAGGGGAAAGACTATGACAGGTAAGAACAGAAAATTGGGGATAATGGGGGGGACCTTTGATCCGGTCCATTACGGACACTTGGTCACGGCGGAAGCCGCCCGACTCGAGTTTGATCTGGATCAGGTCTTGTTTTTGCCCTCGGGTGTTCCCCCCCATAAAACAGATAAACAGGTGACCTCGGCCGAACACCGTTACATGATGACGCTGCTGGCCACCTTAAGTAACCCTCATTTTGAGGTTTCACGCCTTGAAATCGATCGAGAGGGCGTCAGTTACACCATTGATAGCCTGCAGATTCTGCGGGAGCAGTGTGGCCCAGACTGTGAGCTGTTTTTCATTACAGGAGCGGACGCCATGTTTGAGATCATTGAGTGGCGGGGTTCTGATCGGTTATTGAGAATAGCCCACTTCATCGCCGCGTCAAGGCCCGGGTTTTCCCTGTCAGAGCTGCCCCCTGATACCCGCCGTTGGGTGGACGAGCATCGGAATCGCTTTCATCTCTTGAACGTGCCTGCCATGGCCATCTCATCCACTGATATACGTAATAGGGTACGAATGGGCCGTTCCATTCGGTACCTGGTACCGGAACAGGTTGAGCATTACATACGCCGCCATAGATTGTACCAATAGTGTGCCCCCATAACGGGGTGTGGCTGCGAATAGCTGTGGGGAGGGGGGAAATAAATGCTTACAGAAGAAGAAGTCCTGCAACGCCGAGCTGAACTGGAAAAAAGACGGTTGGAGAAGAAAAAATTCCGCCGCCGTCAGATAATAGTCTATACCTTACTGGTTGTTGCTGCCATTATTCTTATGTTCATTACTGGTTGGTATAGCTACCGCAGGGGACTTGAGACACTGCCCGTTTCCAGTACGGGTGAGCAGCGTCTGCTCATTTTGTTCTTAGGTACAGACGACTTCCTAGAAGCGAGTGTGCGAGCCGATACGATACTGCTCTTCTCGGTAAACCCCCGAACCGGTGAGGCGGGTGTCCTGTCCATCCCTCGGGATACCAGGGTCTGGATCCCATCCAGGCAGAGCTGGGACAGGGTCAATGCTGCCTATGCCCACGGTGGGCCTGAAATGGCCTTGGAAGCAGTTTCGAATTTGATCAACGCGCCTGTGAAATATTACGTTCAGACCGACTTTCAGGGTTTTGAGACCATGGTCGATCTTCTGGGCGGGGTTGAGATTGAGATCAAAAAGGAAATGCGGTATGTGGAGAAGGCCCGGGATTTGAACATTCACTTTCTCCCCGGAAAACAACTGCTGAACGGGGAAGACGCCCTCAAATACGTTCGCTACCGGGACAGCTTAGGCGATGTCTCCTTAGTTGATCCCTTTAATGAACAGTATGATGGACGGGTGGAACGGCAGAGGCAGTTCTTCGAGGCGCTGGTGGACAAAGTGCTCAGTCCTTCCTCCCTGCCTAAACTGCCTAGGCTTGTCAGCCAGGCCTTTCGTATCGTCGATACAAACGTCCCTTGGGAATTGGTGTTGGAGTTGAGCCTTGCGGCCAACAAGTTTTCTGCTGATAAAATCCAGACAGGTGTGCTGCCGGGTAACAGTGGACAGATAAACGATGCCTGGTATTGGCTGGTAGACGCGGCCAAGGCCCAACGGGTTATAAAAACGCTTGTCTGGGGTGAACCTGAGCCCTTGAGATTGACTGTGTTGAACGGCAGCGGCCGTTCGGGTATAGCCGGCCAGGTGGGAGATCTATTGACAGAGTATGGGTATAATGTAGTCTCCCGGGACAACGCCGATCATTTCAACTATCAGCAGACCAAGATTTTAGTTTCGGCTCGAGATTCGGCCAGGGTTGAACCGCTGGCAGAATTCCTTGGGGCCCAGATTGAGACAGCAGATGTGACGCCGACGGAAGTAACGGTGATTATAGGCCGTGATTATAATATAACGAGATAGGAGTGTGGGAATTTGAGCGATAACAGTGCCCTATTGGTTGCTGTAGCAGCCGCCCGCGCCGCTGATGATAAAAAGGCGGACAATATCGAGGTATTGAAAATGCCCGAAGTGATGGCAGATGCGGAATACTTCGTCATCTGTAGTGCTCCCACCCAGGTGCAGATCCGCGCAATTGTGGATGGGGTAACTACAGCTTTACAAGAATTGGGCGTTCAGCTGCTGCGCATGGAAGGGCGGGGGGACAACACTTGGGTTCTCCTCGATTATGGGCACGTGGTAGTGCACGTATTCCAAGAAGAAGCATACGATTACTATGCACTTGGCGATCTGTGGGCGGATGCCGAAAGGGTCAGCTGGGCATGAAAGAGGCCTATACCTATCTAGCCCGTATCTACGACATCTGTATGGAAGTGGATTACAATGAGTGGATTGAGTATCTGTTTGGGCTGATGGCTCTGCACAACCACGATCCGGGGCAGATTCTCGATATAGGCTGCGGTACAGGCAATATATCAATTCCCCTGGCTGAAGGGGGATACACCGTGACAGGTGTGGACCTGTCGGAGGCGATGGTAGTGGAGGCCCAGCGTAAAGCAGCTGAACGGAATTTGAGTATTTCCTTTGTTCAGCAAGACCTCCTTCAGCTCCAGTTAGGGGACGGCAAGTTTGATACTGTCCTGAGTATCTGTGATGTCCTCAACTACCTGATTGAAGAAGAGGATTTGAGACAGGCCTTCGCTCAGGTATACAGGCACCTTAGACCGGGCGGACTGTGGTTGTTTGACCTAAACTCCACTGACAAGCTGCAGAACACCTATGGAGATACGTTTTATGCCGATCTGCATTCGGATTTCGCCTACTTCTGGGAAAACAGCTATGATTGGAAAAGAGACATCTGCAGCATGACCCTAACCTTCTTTTTGCAGAAGGAAGACGGCAGCTATGAAAGGGTGCAGGAAAGGCATCGCCAAAAGCTGTGGCTGCCCCACGAGATTCAGGCAATAGGGGAAGGGGCGGGTTTTACTGTTCTTATGTGCAGCAATTTCCCCACGACTGAGCCGTGCAGTGAAGAAGTGGAACGCTGGCAGTTTGTCCTGCGGAAAGAATAGGGATAACAGGGAAGCACCTTGGGGTGCTTCTTTTTTTCGCCAAGAGCCCACAGGCGGCAGTTTGCCGCCCTTTTAACGTTCCAGGAGAAGGAAAACAGGCAGAGTGGTGGAATACTACATCTGTCTTTGTGATAACCTTCGCATCTACAGGCAGCAGAAAGGAAAGGGTGAGCCAGCTTGGTTGAAAGAACATTTCCGCGCGGCGGGGGACTCATACCGGAAAATAAACGGGCCACCGACTGGAGGGCCATTGAGGTAATGCCGGCCCCGTCCATCGTGGTCATTCCTTTGAGACAGCACATAGGAGCAATCTGCGAGCCCATCGTCAGTGTTGGTGATAGGGTGAAAATGGGGCAGAAAATCGGTGAGGGAACTGCGTTTATCAGCGCCTCCGTCCACGCCAGTGTATCAGGGGAAGTGATTGCGGTAGAAGAACGCCCCTTGTTCAGCGGTGAAAAGGTTCTCTCGGTTGTAATTAAGAACGATGGCTTAGATGAGAAAATAGATGGAAAGCGAGCCGGTGACATAAATAAAATGTCCCCCAGCGCCATCTGCACCGCTGTAAAGGAGGCGGGGATTGTGGGCATGGGTGGCGCCGGTTTTCCTACCCACGTAAAACTCAATCCGCCCAAACCGGTAGATACCGTATTGATTAACGGCGCGGAGTGCGAACCCTATCTCACCTGTGACCATCGTCTGATGGTGGAATGGGCCGATGAAATGATCGGTGGCCTGAAGGCCATGATGAGGGCTTCCGGTGCGGCTAAGGGTATTATCTGTATCGAGGAAAACAAGCCTGACGCCATTGCCGTCGTCAGCCAGGTTATAGAGGGGGAAGAAGATCTGGAAGTGGCGTCACTTCAGGTTCGTTACCCACAAGGTGCCGAAAAGCAGCTGATTAAGGCCGTCCTTGATAGAGAAGTTCCAAGCGGCGGGCTGCCGGCAGATGTGGGTTGTGTTGTGCAGAACGTGCACACCGCTATAGCTGTCTATGAAGCTTTGACGCAGGGGAAATCCTCCTACGAGCGGGTTGTGACCGTATCGGGTGGAGCTATTCTTGATCCGCGCAATCTTCTGGTTCGGGTGGGCACCCCAATTCAAAACATCATCGAATACTGTGGAGGCTTTATGGGTGAACCCGCTGCCATTGTGGCCGGCGGACCTATGACAGGCCAGCCCGTGGTGGACCTTTTAGGGCCGGTTACCAAGGCGTTTTCCGGAGTGCTTGGACTTAACGCCCAAGAGGCGGCCTTTGATGAGAACAGGCCTTGCATCCGCTGCACCCTCTGCGTGCAGGTGTGCCCAATGGGCCTAGTTCCTAACCTGCTTGGGGAGTACTCTGCCAAGGGACTGCTGGATCAAGCGGAAGAGAAACTGAACATCTGGGATTGTATAGAGTGCAGCTTGTGTTCCTACGTCTGCCCGTCCAAGCGTGCCTTGGTTACCTGGATCAAACAGGGTAAAGCGGGTCTGAGAGAGAAGGTGAGCTAGGGGTGAAAGCAATGCAGATTAAGACGGGTCCGTTTTTACGCAGTCCATTAACGATAGAAAGGATAATGGGGGATGTTCTGCTCTCCCTCATGCCTGCGTTGGTTGCGGGATTAGTGTTCTTTGGTTGGCGCGCACTGTTAATCGTTGTGTTAAGTACACTCACAGCTGTTTTGACTGAAGCCGTTATGCTACGGTCGCCGTTTACTCCCAAAGGACTGTTTGGTGATGGTAGTGCGGCCGTAACCGGCCTTCTGATTGGGCTAATCCTACCTGCGGGAACTGCCTGGTGGATTCCTGTTATCGGTTCGATTTTGGCTATCGCTTTGGTGAAAATGCCCTTTGGTGGAATTGGTTACAACATTTTTAACCCAGCCCTGGGAGCTAGAGCTATTCTGCTGCTAGCGTTCACTTCCCAGCTTGTAAAATTCACTGTTCCCTTTGACATTGTGACAGGGGCGACACCTTTGATGAGCACCCGTGCTTTCTCTTGGAATTTGGTGTGGGGCAATGTGGGTGGAAGCATTGGTGAAACCTCTGTAATTGCTATCCTGCTTGGAGCTGCTTATCTCCTTCATAAGGGGCATATCAACTGGCGCATTCCCGTTGGTTATGTAGGCAGTGCCTTTGTGTTAGCAGTGATTTGGGGCCTTGATCCCTGGTTCACCATAACCGCAGGCGGCCTTCTCTTTGCAGCGGTATTTATGGCAACAGACATGGTGACTTCACCTGTCACGCCCTTTGGTGAGCTGCTGTTTGGTATAGGCTGTGGTGTGCTGACTATGGTGATCAGGCAGTATACGCCGCTGCCAGAAGGCGTTACCTTTGCCATCTTGATTATGAACGCCTTGGCTCCGGCCTTAGAGTCGCTCACTATTCCAACAATCTTTGGTGTCGGTGTGCCGCAAGATGCCCGCTTCAAGGGAGTGGCAATTTCCGCAGCGGTGCTCTTGATTGTGGCTTCCATCTTTGCCGTTATGGAAAACACTGGACCGACGGTAGCGCCCGTCATCAGCTCGGGGCAACATCTTCCCATCGCTGAGTACTTAGGGACAGATGCCTACGAAACGGTTGAACAGGATCAGGTTCGTTATTATGTCACGCGGGATCAGGAAGGTAATCCCCTCAAAGCGGCCTTTGTGGCTGAGCAGGTTGGCTTTAACGGGCCCATCCGCTTTCTACTCGTGCTAGATCAAGACCAGCGGATTGAGCTGGTGCAGATCCTTGAACATCAGGAAGATCCGGGCCTCGGCGAGTTAATTACAACAGCTGCTTTCTTGGAGCAGTTCATCGGACTTGACCAGGACAGCAACTTCTCCCTCGGCGCAGACATTGAAGGTGTAACGGGTGCGACCGTTTCGTCCCGTGCCTTTACATCAGGTGTGCGCAGTGCCTTGCAGCAGTTTGATGCGGTCTTCTATCCTAAAGAAGAAGCTTCCGTAGGCTGGGCTGATGGTATCTATACAGGGGAAGCGGATTCCTTCGGTGGTGCTTTGGCCCTGGAGGTATCGGTGGAGGGTGGTCGCATCGCAGACGTGACGGTGACCAAACATAGCGATACTCCCGGTATCTCGGATCCTGCCTTTGCCAAGGTTCCGCAGGCAATAGTTGACGCTAACAATCCGCGCGTTGATGCCGCTTCCGGCGCTACTATTACTAGCAATGCTATTATGGAAGCAGCGGAGAAAGCATTGGCCGGTGCGGCCCAGGCTGAAAGTCCCGCCGTTTCCACTGGATACGCAATCACATTGACAGACGGAACTTATGAAGGCCGTGCCCAAGGCTTTGGTGGTGAGCTCGTCCTTGCTGTGACCATCGAAGGCGGTAAGATCACTAGAATAGAGGTCGTTGAATCGCAGGAGACTCCGTTTATTGCTGACCCGGCCTTCGATACGATGCTTCCGGCCATCGTAGCAGCCCAAGG
>LSQX01360458.1_pt1 | contig 49333 bp, 51 predicted proteins | sample 654561 | NCBI WGS metagenome assembly LSQX01 (sample SAMN04489861, study PRJNA283612) | anaerobic digester metagenome | isolation source: 4 biogas reactors fed with cattle manure at either 37C or 55C with and... | place: Denmark: Kongens Lyngby | collected 2014
TTCGCCTTATAATTCCATTTTCCTTTAGTCGCTTGATTCTTTCCGCTATATCTGACAAATCAGTATCCAAAGCTTCTGCCAGGTCCTGAAAGGGATCCATGGTAATCGGAAAGTCATTCTGCAGCATGTCCAGCAGTTTTCGATCCAGATCATCCAGTTTATTCATGGTTTCCAGCCCCTTTCGGCCTGTACAGACACCACTCATCTTCTGCCATATAATCATTATTACTGTAATAGTAGGCCCGAGCCCTGCAGCCGCCACATTTGAGTTTATATTCACATATTCCGCATTTACCGCCATAATCCATGGTCCTTAAATCCAATAAGAGTTTATTGCTCTTCCATATTTCATCAAAGGCTTGATCCCGCACATTGCCCAGGGGAATATCCAGATAAGCGCAGGGCTGCACATCTCCCCGGGGACTAATAATGCAGTAACTGATTCCAGCTAGACAGCCCCGGCTGAAACGAAGCTTCATTCCCATCATCTCAGCTATTCTAATAAACTGGGGAGCACAGGTGGGCTTAATCTCGATATCCACCTCTTGCTGTTTTTTCATCAGCCTTTTAATGGTCTTTTCATAGACTTGTACTCTTAGCGCTTCTTCTTCAATATTAATGGCTCGACCAGTAGGAACCAGGAAAAATACATGGTAAGCCACTGCCCCCAGCTCAATGGCATAATCGCACAGAGCCTCTATTTCATCCACGTTCCAGTCCATTACCGTAGTGTTTATCTGTACTGGTATACCGGCTTCCTGAAGGTTTTTAATGCCCTCAATAGTCTTAGCAAAGGCCTGGGGCAATCCTCTAAAGGCATCATGTTTATCAGCATCCAGGCTATCCAGGCTAACTGCAGCCGCCATAATACCGGCTTGCTTTAGCTTTTGAGCTACGGAAGGGCTTATTAGGGTGCCATTGGTACCCATAACCGCTCGCAGACCGGTTTCTGTGGCATAGGCTACTAGTTCATAGATATCCGGTCTCATGACCGGCTCCCCTCCGCTGAAAATCATTATTTTAAAACCCGCCTGCTTGATCTCCCTGATCATTTTACGGGCTTCAGCGGTGGACAGTTCCTCCTCAAGGCGGGCTCCGGCATCTCGATAGCAGTGTTCACAGTATAAATTGCATTGATTAGTACTGTTCCAAGATATTAACATAATTCTCTGATAGAATTGACTACCAGTATTCACCTCCACACCTTTTTGCTATAGCATCTATTAGCCAAACTGGTTCAATATCCGGGCCGCATCTTTAGCAGCATAAGTAAGAATAATATCTGCGCCTGCTCTTTTGATAGAGGTTAGAATTTCTATCATTACCCGGTCCCCATCCAGCCATCCGTTATGGGCTGCAGCTTTTACCATGGAATATTCACCACTGACATTGTAGGCGGATACCGGACAATCAAAACGTTCTTTCACCGCTCTGATTACATCCAGGTAAGCAAGGGCGGGCTTGACCATAACCAGGTCAGCCCCTTCCTCAATATCCAGCTCCACCTCTCTTAAGGCTTCTCGGATATTGGCCGGGTCCATCTGATGGGTCCTTCTATCTCCGAACTGGGGAGTTGAATCAGCCGCATCGCGAAAAGGTCCATAAAAACCGGAGGCGTATTTGGCCGCATAAGACATTATAGGCATATTACTAAAAGAATTCTCATCCAAGCATTGACGAATAAAAGCTATACGCCCATCCATCATATCCGATGGAGCTACCATGTCACAACCGGCCTGAGCATGTGATAAGGCCTCCCGGGCCAGGAGTTCCAGAGTAGCATCATTGTTTATAGTTCCATCTGCATCTACTACTCCACAATGGCCATGATCGGTGTATTCACACATACAAACATCAGTAATTACTACTATTTCAGGACTGCAGTCCTTAATTAAGCGAATAGCCTGTTGTACCACGCCCTGATCCTGAAATGCACTGCTGCCGATACTATCCTTATGCTCCGGAATACCGAATAGTATAACAGCTGGAATACCTAGCTCTTCAATTTCCTTTATTTCCTGTTTAAGTCTATGATCCACTGAAAACTGATACACTCCCGGCATGGACTTAATGGGATTCTGCTGATCCCGCCCATGAATTACAAATAAGGGATAAATAAAATCATTAACAGAAATAGTAGTTTCTTGTACCATTCTGCGCAGGGTTGCACTGCTTCGCATTCTACGCATCCGGTTAATTGGAAATGCCATAAATTCTCACCTCGCTAAACCTGAACCTATGATCTAAGGGTACAGTGGTATTTTACTACAGACTCTCTTCCTGCTGCTGGCCTGAAGCATCTATTATAATGGCATCAAGCAGTCCATCGATGGTATATTGGCCAGCAACAATATCTACTGAAAAACCCATTTCTCTGGCTTTATCGGCCGTAATCGGTCCTATACAGGCAATTTTTGCCCATGAATTGATGAGTCCGGCAATATCCCTGCCCATAATCTCTACAAAGTTACTAACCGTAGAAGAACTGGTAAAAGTTATGTAATCAATCTCTCCTGATTTTATTACATCGGCTAGGAAGGGGTTCTTTCCGCTACTCAATGCAGCCTGGTACAGGTGTATTTCATCAACCTCAAGCCCCCATTCTACAAGGGTATCCGGCAATATGCTTCTTGCTCCCTTAGCCCTGGGCAGCAAAACTCTTTGTCCTTTCAGTGCCAACCCATTTAAGGTATCCAAAACCCCTTCCGCCCGGTATTCCTCCGGCATAGCCTCGACCCTCAAACCCCGGGCTTCCAGCTTCTGGCGGGTAACTGGACCAATGGCGGCTATATTTACTCCTTTTAGCTCTCTGATATCTATCTGGTCTAAATCCATCTGCCCAAAAAATATATCTATCGCATTTACACTGGTAAATATAATCCAGTCGTATTGCTTGATCTCCTTTAAGGCCTTTTTTAAAGGATTCAAATTGACAGCTTTTTGAATTTCTATAGTGGGAAATTCCAGCGGGGTGCCTCCCAGCTCTCTTATTTTTTGCACCAGTACACTGGCCTGAGCCCGGGAACGAGTAACTACTATCCGTTTGCCCCACAAGGGTTTCTTTTCTAACCAGCTTAATTTATTTCTTAAGTCAACCACTTCGCCAACCACAATTACTGCCGGTGGTTGAAAATTTACTTCTTTTACTCGCTGCACAATATTATCCAGAGTCCCGGTTAATACCTCCTGTTTAGGTAATGTCCCCCACCTTATCAAGGCTACCGGGGTATCAGCTGCCCTGCCGTTTTCCATCAAGCTGGAAGATATAAAATCCAGGTTTTCTATCCCCATTAAAAAAACCAGGGTACCAATCCCTGTGGATATTCCTTTCCAGTTAATGGAACTATCCTTTTTGCCCGGCTTTTCATGTCCGGTAATAATAGCCAAACTGGAAGTAGCATCCCGATGAGTAACCGGTATACCTGCATAAGCGGGTACTGCTATAGCGGAGGTAATACCGGGAACCACTTCATAATCCAATCCCTGCTCCCGGATGTAGAGCGCCTCTTCTCCTCCTCGCCCAAATAAAAAAGGATCTCCGCCTTTTAGTCGCACCACTCGTTTGCCTTCTCTGGCTTTTCGCACCAACAGGGCATTTATTTCATCCTGGGATAGAGCATGACGCCCTGACTCCTTGCCAACATAGATTAATTCGGCTTCAGGAGAAGCATAGGCGATAATTTCCTCTCCCACCAGACGATCATATACTACCACCTGCCCCTGCTCCAGTAGCATTTTCCCTTTAATGGTGAATAAGCCCGGATCACCAGGTCCGGCACCAATTAAATATATTTTACCTTTCTTCATTAACTTGCTCCCGTGTGCTTTATTTCATCCAGTATGAAGCCGGCTCCTGCATCCAAGAGGGACTGACCCAAATTGCGACCCAATTCTGCCGCTTGGCTAGGCTTGCCAATCATCTCCATGCTAATAAGCTTCTGTCCGTCCAGAGAGGCTACCAGACCCTGAATCCTTAATTCCTGGCCTTTTAAATCAGCTATGGCTGCTACGGGAACCTGGCATCCCCCTTCCAGCCTGGCTAGAAAACTTCTTTCAGCTTCCACCTGGACCCGGGTGGGTTCGTGATTGATTTTCTTCACTATTTCCAGCACGTCCAAATCCCCGACTCTGTTCTCAACTGCAATAGCTCCCTGTCCCACTGCCGGCATCAACAAATCATAACTCAGACATTCGCTGATTAGGCTTTCATATCCCAACCTTTTTACTCCGGCATAGGCCAGTACGATACCATCCATCTCCTCTTCCTGCATCTTCCTGATCCTGGTTTCTACATTACCCCTTAATTCCACTATTTTAATATCAGGCCTATAATGCTTTATTTGCGCTTTTCGGCGCAGACTTGAGGTACCGATCACTGCTCCAATAGGTAAATCTTTCAATTTTTGATTAAACTTACTGATTAGTACATCCTGGGGATTTTCTCGGGGCAGAACCGCTCCTATACCCAAACCAGCCTCTATTTGAGATGGCAGGTCTTTCATGCTATGCACTGCTATATCTATAGTGCCATCTAAAAGCTTTTTTTCAATCTCCTTGGTAAATAAACCTTTATCGCCTATTTTGGATAGGGCAACATCCAAAATCTTGTCTCCGGTAGTCTTGATTACCTGAATTTCCACTCTAAGGTCAGGAACTGCCAAAGTCAGGACTTGCTTAACGTACTCGGCCTGCCACAGAGCCAACTTGCTGCCACGGCTGCCCAATCTCAACTTCTCCAACATTCATTTCCTCCATATCCACTGATAAATCAAACAGCTTTTTGCTTACCTCAGCATATAGATGTCCCTGGTTGCTGCAGGCCATTTCTTTTAAACTAACCATGGGATGATGCAAGAGCTGGTTGATAATGTTGTTGGCCAGGGTGGATACCACCTTTTTCTCGTGCTCGCTCAGATCCACTCTGTTAAAGGCCCGTTTTAGTTCCTGGTTCTTTATTATCTCGGCTTTTTCTTTCAGAGCCGAGATTACTGGCACCACATACAAAGACGCCAATTTCTCATTGAATTTATCCAGCTCTTCCTGAATTATTTTCTCGGCCTGGCGCGAAGCTTTTTTACGCTCCAGATAGTTTACATCTATTACATGTTGCAGCTTATCTATATCATAAATCTGTACCCCGTCTATCTTGGCCAAGACCGGGTCCACATCACGGGGAACCGCAATATCAATTATTATTATTCTCCGCCCCTGCCTGGCCTTGAGTATGTCCCCACAGTTTTGGCTGTTCAAGACATAATGGTTGGCCGCCGTACAGCTGATTACAATATCCGCTTGTCCCAACTGAGCCGGCAATTGATCAAAGCGTACCGCCTGACCCGAAAACAATTGGGCCATGGCCTCAGCCTTGGCATAGGAACGATTGGATACAATAACCGAACTTAATCCATATTCCATGAGATAGCGAGTAGTTAACTCACTCATTTCACCGGCCCCGACCACTACTACACTTTTGCCCTGCAAACTGCCCAGCTGACTGCGAGCCAGCTCAACTGCCACCGAACTAACTGAAATGGGATGCCGATCTATATCAGTTTCACTACGAACTCTTTTACCCACATTTATAGCCTGCTGGAACAGAGTGTTCAACACCCCATCGGATGCTTTTTCCTCTCTAGCCATTTGATAAGCTTCTTTAACCTGACCCAGAATTTGAGATTCTCCCAGAATCATGGAATCAAGTCCCGAAGCTACCCGAAACAGGTTTAAAATGGCATCATAACAATTGGGCTGATACAAATACTGTTTCATTTCCTCCCGGGTAAACTGAGAAAACCCATCCATAAATTGGCTTAAAGCCTCCATACCCAACTGAATATCCCGGGCTGTAGCATAGACCTCGGTACGATTACAGGTGTGGAGTATTACTGCTCCTTCCAGGTTTTCCTTCTGCCTTAAGTATTCATATGCTTGATTAATAGCCCCGCCGGTAAACGCTAATTTTTCGCGAATTTCCACCGGCGCGGTACGATGGTTTATTCCAACCAATAAGACATACATTGAGTAACCTTCTCCCTCGCCTTTTCTTTTTCCCCAGCCTTGAGCAAATCAAGTACATCTGAATAAACCAATTCTTCAAATATCTGCTTGCGGACTTCAATATCCTCAATGCGTTCTTTAATTAATTCCCTCTGCTCTCCTAATATATCAGCAAATTCACCATAAGCAGGAGTTATTAATTCTTCCAGCTCCCGGCGCAGCCGGCGTGCAAAAGCCGGACTTTTCCCCCCCGTAGAAATAGCCAGTACCAGTGAATTGCGTTTCAAGATAGACGGAACATAAAAATCACAATGAGGTGGATCATCCACCGCATTAACCAGGATCCCCCGTTCCCGGCATATTTTGCTCAATTCCGCATTTAGCTGATTATTATCAGTAGCAACAAAGACCATAAAAACGTCTTCCAGATCCGAAGCCGTAAATTCCCTCTGATATAGCTGTATCAATCCTTGATGTGCCCAGTATTTGATCTTGTCTTCTATCCCCAGGCTTATCACCTGTATAGAACAATCGTAATCCAATAGCTGTTCTATTTTCCGTTCAGCTACTTTACCTCCTCCGACTATGAGACAATTTCTATCATTAAGATCAATATAAACCGGGTATAAATTCTTCATCACTACCCCCAGACTTATTAAAAAAGGCCTGAAGCCAGACCTATTAACTATTCATTCTTCTTCTCTGCCAGTTCGTCTATATCTTCATCTTTGGCTTTTCTGAAGTTTTGCAGAGCCTTTCCCACTGACTGCCCTACCTGCGGCAGCTTGCCTGGACCAACTATTATCAAAACGATAAGCAAAACCAGTGCTAGTTCCCAGGGACCAAAATTACCAATCAAAGCGAACAAGGCAATCCCTCCTTTACTTCGAATAATTCCTGATCTATACAATAATGACTATTATTCTATTTTTTATTTAATTTGTTTCCCCATACATACTGATATTATGACAAAAAGGCCTTCCTTTGTAAAGAAATTAGGCTAAGGCTTTATACAGTAATATTTACTCTTCATTAGGAACTGCCTCTTTTCTCTGGCGTTTTTTGCGTCCCGCCCATTTGGATATCCAGATACTGATCTCAAACAAGAGATAAACCGGTATAGCCATCATCATCTGTGAAATCGGGTCCGGACCTGGAGTAAGGGCTGCTGCCAGCACTACTATAATTAATAAGGCATATTTGCGATTACGGGCCAAAAGTTCATATCTTAGGACCCCTATAATAGTAAGAAAATACACTATCACCGGCAGTTCAAAAACTAGGCCAAAGGGTATGGTAAAGGCAATAACAAACGCAACATATTGGTCTACTTTAAACATAGTTTCCAAGCTCTCGCCGGCAATATAGATGAAGAATTTAAGCACCAGGTTCAGTATACCGAAATAGGCAAAAAGAACCCCGGCCGCAAACAGCAACAGACTTATGGGCAGCAAAAAATATATATATTTACGTTCCGATGGATACAGGGCTGGTTTAAAGAAACGCCATAAGGACCATAAAACTATGGGAGAAGCAAGAATGAACCCGGAAAGAAAGGCCAATTTCAATTTAACAAAGAAAGCTTCAGTAACTCCGGTTACTACCAGGTTTTCATCCAAGTTGGTTAAAGGCGAGGTAATTATGGCTAAAATCTCTTCATTAAAAGAAAAGGATAAAACCGCAGCTACAATTATGGCTATAACACTGATAATCAATGATTTACGCAGTTCCTCCAGATGTTCCATTATGGTCTGTTTATCTTCCGGCGAAAGATCTTTGAATGCCATAAATTTCCCCCCATTGCTGAGTACTATTGCTTAATATAAAATCTAGTATTCTCGGGCCGAGATAAAATCCGCGATTTCATACAGGGTACTTTTTACCGGTTGGTCCGGGAGATTATCGAGCTCTTTCCTCGCTTTACGAGCATAGTGCTCCGTTACCCAGTAAGCATAATCGACTCCATCTGAACTTAGAACCAGATCCAGTATGCGCTCCGATTGAGCTGAACACAAGTCGGGGGACGACAGAAGATGCCTCAACTCCTCTTTATCCGGACTGTGTTTCAAAGCATAAATAGCCGGAAGGGTGATCACCCCCTGCTTGATATCGCTGCCAGTAGGCTTACCCAGCACCTCTTCATCGGCGACAAAGTCAAGTATATCATCGGTTACCTGAAAAGCCATACCCAAGTAATATCCATATAGTTCCAGGGCTCTAATCTGAGCGGCCTGGGCTCCACCAATCATGGCTCCCAACTTACAACTGACTGATATTAATAAGGCTGTTTTTCGTTCTATTCGACGCAAATAATTTTTTAGCCCCACGTCAACGTTGTAAGAGCTCATCATCTGGTATATCTCACCTTCACAAATCCTCATACTGGCCTGAGCCAGCACATCCAGAATATCCCTGCGCTGATAAGATGCGCTCAGGGCCAGAGCCCGGGCAAAAATGTAGTTGCCGGCATTAATAGATACTCGATTGCCCCACTGGTATTTGACGGTATAAGTCCCCCGCCGCAGCACTGAATTATCTATAACATCGTCATGAACCAGGGTAGCCAGGTGAGTTAATTCCAGGGCCGTAGCCATAGGTATAACTTGCTCCAGGTTATCCAGAAAAAAGCGGGCGGCCAGTAAAGCAAAAGCGGGCCGGAGTCTTTTTCCGCCTGCTTTAGCCAAATGTATTGAAGCCTGGTTTAAAATATCAACCCCCGAATTTATATTTCGGTTTAGATTTCCTTCCACCATTTCCAGTTCCCTGCACACAGGATCAAACATTTGCTTATGCATGTTTCCCTCTCCAAAAGCGAATTAACATATATTATATAGCTATTTAAGCTGGATTCCAATAAATTCTTATCGCTCTTCCTCATATTGGTATCTTTGGTAAATATTATGTTCAATATTCAAGGCATCCAGGACCTTGCCCACCATAAAATCAATTATATCTTCCAGAGTCCGGGGGTGATGGTAAAAAGCCGGCATGGCCGGTATCAGATGAGCCCCCAATTCTGATAGAGTTAACATATTGCGCAAATGCATTGAATGTAGGGGGGTCTCCCGCGGCACCAGGATCAATTTACGCCTTTCTTTTAACATCACATCAGCTGCCCTTTCAGTAAGATTCCTGGCATTTCCTGTGGCTATCCCTGATAAACAGGCCATGCTACAAGGCATAATAATCATAGCCTCACTGATAAAAGAACCGCTGGCCAAAGTAGCGGCGATGTTTTGATTATCATAAAAATACCTATGCCCTGATGGCAGCTTAGCCCCTAAAACATCCTCCACCGATCCGGATAAATCCCAGCCCAGCTCATGTTTAATAACCAGGCGGGCGGGTTCACTGACTATAATATGCACTTCTTGGTCCCTTATTAGCAGTTCCCTGATCAATCTTATCCCATAAACTGATCCACTGGCACCACTTACTGCGATTATATATTTAGCCAAATTCTTGTCCCTCATATCCATTCTTAGTTTATACTAGTATGTCCATCATTGCAGCAGCAAATATTATCAGACCCACATAATGGTTTATTCTAAAGGAGGCAAAGTTAACCCGACTCAAGTTTCCCGGTTTCACGATTATGTGCTCATAAGTCAGAATTATCCCAGCCAAAGCCACTCCCATAAAATAGAACCAACCCAGCTTAAGTACCATACCGTTGGCAATTAATAGGATAACGGTAAAAAAATGAAACAAGGCGGAAAACCTTAAGGCACCAATTTCCCCAAAGCGGGCCGGTATCGAATGAAGATTATTTTCCCGGTCGAATTCAATATCCTGACAGGCATACATGGAATCAAATCCGGCAATCCAACAGGCTACCGCCATCCCCAAGAGCAGAGGCTGCCAATCCAAGGTACCGCTTATAGCAATCCAGGCTCCAACTGTGCCGCTGCCGATTGCAATCCCCAGTATAAGATGACACCACCAGGTAAATCGTTTGGTATAAGAGTAACCCCATAATACTATTACAGCTAGCGGTGCTAGGCGCAAACAAAGGGGATTGAGCTTAGCGGCGGCAAAAAACAATAAACCTAGACACAAAAACACTGCCAGCCAAATGGCCCACAGGGGTAATTGCCCTGAGGGTAGAATCCACCCTGCAGTTCTAGGGTTAGCTTGATCAATATGACGGTCGATCACTCGATTTAAGCAGAGGGCAGCAGTGCGAGCTGCTATCATGGCTATAGTAATCCAGAATAATTGGTATAAGGACGGTATGGCTCCAGCTGCTAAAATGGCTCCTAAATATGCAAAGGGCAAGCCAAATAAAGAATGACTGAAGTCTATCAACTTTAGAAATCTGCCAATCTTATTCAATGCCGTAGTCACTCCACTTTTTATTTACCATTTCAATAATATCCTGGTTCATAGCTATATCCCGGGGCCACTCCCGATTATGACCTTCTTCCTGCATTTTCCGGGTAGCGTCTATACCCATTTTGGATCCCAGCAGAGGCAATGGTGCTGAATGATCCAATACTTCCAGGGGACCATCTACTATCATAGTATCGCGCCGGGGGTCAACGTTGTTGAATACCTTCCACATTACTTCAGAAACATTTTGCACATTAACATCCTCATCCACTACCACAATAAACTTGGCAAACATCATCTGCCCCATTCCCCATAGGGAATTCATGATTTTCCTGGCATGACCCGGGAAACTCTTCTTTATGGAAATGAGTACACAATTATGAAATACTCCTTCCATGGGCAAGTGCATATCTACCACCTCAGGCAGCTGAAACTTCAGCAAGGGTAAAAAGATGCGTTCAGTGGCCAGAGCCATGTAGCAATCCTCCTGAGGTGGTTTGCCCACGATAGTAGTTGGATATACGGCATTTTGACGATGGGTAATACAAGTAACGTGAAACACCGGATACTCTCCTGCTAGAGAATAATAGCCAGTATGGTCACCGAAGGGACCTTCGATTCTGCGTTCAAAGGGCTCTACCCTTCCTTCAATAATTATCTCGGCATCGGCCGGGACTTCCAAATCTACGGTTTTGCATTTTACCATTTCTACTGGTTTCTTCCTTAAAAATCCGGCAAATATTAATTCATCAATATCCCGGGGCAGGGGAGCGGTAGCGGAATAGGTAATAGCAGGGTCACCGCCTAAAGCCACCGCAACTTCGGTAGCCTTCCCCAGTTGGCAGTTTTGGCGATAGTTCTCCGCCCCATCATGATGAATGTGCCAATGCATTCCAGTTGTCTGGGTATCAAATACTTGAAGTCGATACATACCCACATTTCTCTTGCCCGTCTGGGGATTCTTGGTATATACCTGAGGCAAGGTTATGAATGGTCCTGCATCTTCAGGCCAGCATTTTAAAACCGGCAGCTTATCCAGGGAGGGATGGTAATCGATAACCTCCTGGCACACTCCACTTTTTACCGTTTTAGGCATAAAGGAAGCAAGTTGAGCCAAACGCGGCAGTATTTTTACTTTGTCCAACATAGAAGATGGTACATTATCAGCAATTTGTATAAATTCCACTATCTCTTGGGCTATGTCATCCAGACTTTCTACTCCCAGGCTTAAAGCCATCCGCTCCCGGCTGCCATAGGCGTTTATTAGCACCGGCATCTTTGATCCCTTTACATTTTCAAACAACAAGGCTGGCCCATAGTTTTTGCTAACCCGATCGGTTATTTCAGTAATCTCTAATTCCGGGTCAACCTGGGTATTAATTCGAATCAATTCACCCTTACTCTCCAGCACTTGAATAAATTCCTGTAAATCCTTGTATGCCAACGTTATCCCTCCGTATTCATCTCTTTCATAAATAAACGGCATGCTCTTTTAACCAGCCTGCCATTCCAGGGCTTCCAAATATACTGTAACTTGCACCAGACATCACTACACCAGCAAACTGTCCCATATCAGAGAGATCCCGCCATCAGCCTACCTTGCTTAAAGCAATCCAAGACTCTACACTCATGCCAGTTATTAAGCAATTGCTGCATCTTTGAAACGCCTTTTCTTAATCCCAAGCTCAAGCTGAGGTATTAATCTATACAGCCGCCATTTTGTCCGGCACAGATAGAAGTCCTTGTATTTCTCTATAAATAGGACCCATAAAAGTATTCATGCTATTCTGGGGCTCAGCCATTAATATGCTTACGCTGGCTTCCAGATAAGTCAAAGCCTCTCCCTTTAATTGATCATGATTAAGAAACTCAACCGCTATACCCAAATTAGATCCTGCTTGCTGGAAGGAATTTTGTTCTTCTGTACCCTTTCCAGCACAATAAGCTGCGGTCAAAAAGGCGCTTTTGTACAAAGATGCCCGGCTACTAGCTATATAATCACTGCGGCTGCTGCCCAGTTTATATCTCCTTACCATTCCTTCGTTGATTTCACAAATCAAATCGGCAAACAGAGGCAGAAGCATGTCCGCCTCGGCATCAATTAGCAGGGCCATAATTCGGCCAAACATGTAGTCACCAATAAGTATGGAAAACTGCATGTGCTGATTATATTCCTGACCCTCTTCATCATCATGTATTAATTCATGAATAAAGACCGATAAATAAAGTATCTTAAAAATATTGGCCATAGACAGGCTGAAATCTTTGTTTAATCCCATTCCTCGATAGATACTGAATACAATGGGAGGAAGGGCCCGCCAAGTGTGGTCCCCGTCTATCCATTCCATATAGATTTCCATTTCCTGTTCCCAGGGCAAGATGCTTTCATTAAACAAAACATCCAACTCCTGCATTTCATCGCTTAAATTCCGGCGAAATTTAAAAACCATTTAATATCCCCCTAAGATCCTCCATATGCTTCTTTCTCTCCCTGAATCTATTTTATAGCCGAAGGCCTCATTCTTCTCCATGTATTTTCTTCCTGATTGACTCTCTCTTGCATATGATATTCATTATCATTATTTTCCCGGGCAAATAACTAATCTATATTATATAGGAAAACCTATCTGCTTACATAAATTTTATCTTCTTTAATAAGCTGAGTACTCATAAAAACAAGCCTTACTTGTATTTACTTGGTTCAAGTAAGGCTTGTTAAAAATAGTTGATGCTACATCTAAACCTACATCGGTCTACTAAAATAGTATCCCTCCTAAATATTTACCGCCAAGCGCTCTTCCTGTTTTGCCATTACTCCCCGCTTAATCTCTGAAGCATCTACATAATCAGCTCCAAATTTTTCCTGCAGGTATTGGCATGCATCCCACGGGTTAACTGTTTCTCCACAGGTAAATACGTCAACCGCAGCATACCCCAGTTCAGGCCAGGTATGAATCGCCAGGTGGGATTCAGAAATCACAACCACTCCGCTCACACCCTGAGGGCTAAACTTATGGAATACAACTTCTCTAACTTCAGCTCCAGCCTCCAAAGCTGCATTAACCATGATATCCTCAACCTTGCGGACATCATTTAAAACATCAAAACGACATCCGTACACTTCGGCAAGTACATGACGCCCTAAAGACTGCAATAATATCGCCTCCCTATTTTGTTCTATTTCCCAAACCTCCTTTTCCATTATCAAGGCCTTATTCTGTTCATTTGGCACATGTAGAATTTTAGCATATTTCTGTCTCATGTCAATAAAGGGTAAAGTTTTTTATAATCTTTTTATTAATTCCGCCTGAACTCGAAAATAACTCCTTGGATTATTATATTATGCTCTTACAGAAAAGTCGCTACCTAGCCGGAGAAACCATGGCCAAGCACGATTTTTTGTACTAGAATAGATAAGAAGTGATTCCCTATTACGAAAATCAGGAGTAGCTATGACCAACATGAATACAAGCTTCCAACAATTAAAGGCTATTGTTGGGGATATAATAAGAAAAACCAACTTCAATATCATCATAAATCCTGTTAAAATGGGTACTTTCATCTTACTGAGCCTGGTTTTTCTAACTTTTGTTGTTTCCCCGGCTTGGGCATCCCCAGACCAAAAACCCCCTGGAAAGGTCTACCTCTTACTCATTGATAAAATCTCTATCAACGATATCAATGAAAGCTCTACACCCCATATGTATCAGTTGATACAGCAAGGAGCCGTTGGCCTCTCCAGCACTCGTACCTTAAAGGGTTATAATACCATCAATACCTATTTGACCATTGGAGCTGGAAACCTGGCTAAAACTAATAAAACTGGACTGATGGGGTTTAATAAAGATGAAATTATTCCCGGACAGCATCAAAAAGCTTCCCTGTTTTATAGCAACCTTACCGGGTGGGATCCGGGTGAGAGTGAATGTTTACTGATAAATTTACCCGACATACTGGTGGGTATGAAAAACGAGAGTGTAACCACGGTTCCGGGAAGGCTGGGGCAGATTTTAGCTGATAATGGATACCAGTTGGCAGTCTTGGGAAATGCTGATAACGGTACTGAACAGCTACGCCCTGTGCTGGCCGTAGGCATGGATAGCAAGGGACAAGTTGTCCTGGGAGACATAGGCCCTTCCACCCGTCATATACCTGTAGACAGCATATTGAGCTATAAAACCAATTACCAATACCTTAAAGACCGCAGCCAGCAATTTTCCAGCCAAGCTGATATATTGATCATCGACCTGCCTGATTTGTCACGACTGGAAAACTCGCCCCTTGCCTTTGACGAGGTATATCAAGAGGAAAAAAGCAGAATTCTAGGTGAAATAGATAGCTTTACCGCCTGGCTGAATTCCAGCCTGGATCCCTCCCAGGATCTGCTGCTGATAGCTGCCCCCTCCTGTTCCTTAATGGAAATAGACCAGAAAAACAATTTCGCGCCTGTTATAGCCAGCGGCTTTGGAGTACAACCAGGCTATTTAACCTCTCCCGCCACCCAGCGCCAATATATAGTGGCTAATACTGATATAGCTCCTACTATTCTAGACTTCTTTCAATTAAAGGATACTAATAATGCCATGATAGGTCGACCTATGCAGAGTATAGGTACTAATGGGGAACCGACATTGGAACAAGCCCAGCAATTAGCCAAATCCACCAGCACGACTACCAGGCTGAGAACCCCTCTTATAAAAGGCTATGTAGCTAGTTTAATCATTATATTGCTTCTAGCCTGCATCATCATACTCAAATTCAAAGCCTATCAGTACCTGCTTCAGCCAGTGATCATTGCCATGGTTTGCTTTCCCCTGGTTTTGCTATTCCTGGGTCTCCTGCGCCTGAGCTATGACTGGCTTTACGTACTAGTGGCTATTATGGCTACCATTATCCTGACCGGACTGGCTCTAGACATAAGCCGCGGCAATGGTTTCCGAGCTTTTATAGCTTTGAGTTTCATTACTCTTCTAGCCATCAACCTGGATATACTAACCGGCACTACTCTGATTCAATGTTCAGTGCTGGGTTATGATCCCATGGCTGGAGCTCGTTACTATGGAATCGGCAACGAGTATATGGGGATACTGATTGGAGCTTCTATAGCAACAGGGGCAGCTTTATTTGAAAAATTCAATAGTAAATTGATATTATTCTTACTAGCCCTATTCTTTTTGTTCGAATGTTTTTTAATTGGAATGCCTTCATTGGGAGCCCAATCCGACGGAATGATAACAGCTCCACTAGCCTTCCTGGTCAGCCTATATCTTTTTAGTGACATCAAATTGAATCTCTGGGGCTGGTCCAGCATAGTGGGTATAATCTTGTTTACTGTATTGGGGGTAAGCTTTTATGATATGAATAGGCCGGCTGAACTGCAAACCCATATTGGCCGGGCGGCCCATCAAATAATGAGTGGTGGCTGGCAGGAAGCCTTAACCATAATAATTAGAAAATTACAGGTCAATGTGAAACTAATCAAATATACCATTTGGAGCCGAGTATTCCTCGTAATCCTACTGGTCCTGGCCACCTTTATTTACTTCCCGGTGGGAGCTATTAAAAATCTATTTGCTCGCAGACCGGTTATTCTAAAGGGTTTTGTGGGAATAGTAACTGCAGCCCTGGTAGCCTTAATTGTAAATGATTCCGGCATTGTGGCTGCTTCCACCACCAGTATTTATTTAGTCATGCCTTTTCTCCTGCTCATGATGGAGCAGGAAAGAAATAGGCTATAGCAAAAATCTTGATAATTCCCTTTAATCGTCTATACCATTAACGATATTGATTAAACCGTGCATAAACTCTTTCTGATTTCCCTCTCCCAGTAAATCAAACAACAAGGTATTAAGGTTGGATATTATGAAATGTATCTTTTCCGCCATTGCCAGGCCCGGCTCGGTAATAAATACCCTAATAGCCCTCCTATCATGGGCATCCAACTGTCTTTTGACCAATTGTTCCTTCTCTAGTTTATCTACCAGTACGGTCATGGAAGAACTATCAATTAAAGTACGACCTCCTATTTCCTTGAGAGTCAAGCCATTTTCCTCCTGCAGGCAAAAAAGTATAAATGACTGGGGTATACTGATCCCTATCTCATCTAATTGGCGGCTCAATAAGCGATCAATTTTTTTCATAGCTGCACGCATGTTAAAACAAATGTAGGCATTTAATCTATCCATTTTCAATACTCCTTTACCTTAAATAGACGTCCAATTTACCGTCCAAGTATTATTTAACTGTAAATATTCTTTAATCATAATATTATATAATAGTAGTATTTGCAACATTATTCACAACTGATGGTCATTTATTTGTATTGGCTGATAGCTTGCATTAAGCTATATATAATGGTATTTTAGTTAGGTCAATACTTTACAAGTGATGAAGAAGAATAGTAGAAGTTAAATTATGGTCACAGAGAGCCGGAGTGCTGTGAACCGGTACCATAATATCATCGAATGGACTTCTGAGCTGCCCCCTGATGCTGTGTGATCAGGAAGCCGGTTGCCCCCGTTAAAAGGACTAAAGCGGACATTATTGTCAATAAGGGTGGTACCGCGGAAAGCTAACAGCCTCCGTCCCTTGGTGGATAGGAGGTTTTATTCATTTCTTAAGCAGGAGGACGATATATAATGCAGCAAGGAAAAAAGAGAATTCTTACTGGAGACCGACCTACCGGAAACCTTCATCTGGGTCATTACGTAGGCAGCCTGGCCAATCGCGTAAGATTGCAAGAGGAATTTGACAGTTTTATTATAATTGCTGATGTTCAGGCCTTGACTACCCACTGGGAAAAGGATGAGAACCTGACCCGGGACGTATATGGGATTGCTTTGGATTATCTAGCGGCAGGACTTAATCCTGAACAATCCACTATTTTTGTTCAGAGTATGATACCGGAAATACATGAACTAACCATGTATTATTCCATGTTTACTTCCGTAAATGTTCTGCGCCATAATCCCACCGTTAAATCTGAGGCCGCGCAGCATGGATTTAAAGATATGACCTATGGATTCCTAGGCTATCCGGTTAGTCAAGCGGCAGACATCAGTATCTTTAAAGCTCACCTGGTACCAGTAGGGGAAGATCAAGTACCTCATATAGAACTAGCCCGCAAGATCGTTAGACGTTTTAACGATCTATATTATCCGGTATTGGTTGAACCCGAGGCATTGGTAGGAGATGTACCCCGCCTAGTAGGTTTGGACGGCAAGGCCAAAATGAGCAAAAGCCTTAATAATGCTATATTCTTATCTGATACTCCCGAGCAGGTTCAGCTTAAGATCAGAAATGCCGTTACCGACCCAGCCCGTATTCGAAAAACTGACCCCGGACACCCGGAAATATGCACCGTTTTCGAATACCATAAGGTATTTAACAGCGATGCAGCAACAGAAATCGAAGCAGATTGCCGCAGTGGAAGCATAGGCTGTGTAGCCTGCAAAACTCGCTTAGCTCAACAGCTCAATGCCATGCTGGAACCCATGCGGGAAAGAAGAGAAAAATATCTGCAAGCTCCCGGGCAGCTAAAAGAAATTTTAATGGAGGGTACCCGCAAAGCTCATTCAGTAGCCCAAGAAACCATGGTGGAAGTACGCCAAGCCATGAATATCAATTACTTTGATCATAAAATTCCCCTTTAATTTCGATATAACAATGTAACAAGGGGACACGTCCTTCTGTTACACTGCACCATAAGAAAGCGGCCGATCTTCTTAAGATCGACCGCTTTTTGCTTGTTATTTTGTTATTTTGGCACTGGTATTCTGCTTAGTTATTTAACTCCTCAATAGAGTCAATATCTACATAAGCGGGGACTACCAGACCTATTCTGGCCCCTTCATAACTGGGTCCCAGGTCTTCTACCTTATCGCCCACTTGATTCATGTATTCTCCATGGGTAACCGGCAGCCAAGCGGTGAAAAAGGCATCTCCCTCTCCAGCAGCCAGACCCTGGTACATAGCGGCTGCACCAACTGACATCATCTCTACCTCATAACCCATAATATTCTTAAGTACATCAGCCATTACATTGGTTTCTGCCCGGGCACAAGCCCATTCCACATACAGCAGGGTTACCTCTTCTTTGCTTGGATTGTCAACTAAGGTTCCAGCGTCATAACCCTCGGGCAGCCAGCTGTTAACCAAGTCCTGGTTGTCCTGCACCCATTGCCGGGCTGCCAACACATCATCACCTAATTCATCGGCCAGGCCCATGGCTGAACCAATATCCGCATCGCCCCAGCTGAAATTGTCACATACTTCATATACTTCCGGCAGGTCTTCTTTCAGTCCCTGTCTAACTATGGTATTGATGGTTTCAGCTTCTCCATAAACCCCCTTGGGATCATCCAGAAATTTTAGATCCCAGGTGGCAAATTTCCAATGGGGTGCCCAACCGGTAACGGCTACCCATTCATTATTATCGATAGCCTGCTTTAAGGTGGCAACCATGGTAGCATCGCTGCCTTCCATCAGTTCATAGTCCAGGTCATATTCTACCAATGCCTTTTCACTGGCAACCATAATCCCAGCCCCGGGGTCAATTCCAATTATCCTTCCCCCGAACTTATCCTTTACACTCTGTGCACCGTCTGAGGGTTCAGCAGTTTCTCCACCCCCACATCCTACTACGCTGACCATGGCAAATACCAATAAAGTCAAAATCAGAACCAGTTTTTTCTTCTTTAACAAACTAAATCGACTCCTTTCCCTATTTTTTCGTGCCTAGATTTTGGGTTATTCTATCCAGAATAATTGCAATAATAACAATTGCTACCCCGGCCTCGAAGCCTGTGCCCATATTAAGGGTTTGTATAGCTCTCCATACTATCCCGCCCAATCCCTTGGCCCCAATCATGGAAGCTATAACCACCATGGACAGGGACAACATTATACATTGGTTAATACCCGCCAGCATAGTCGATCTGGCTAATGGAAGTTCAATCTTAACCAGCATCTGCCAGAATGTAGAACCAAAGGATTTGCCCAATTCTATCAGTTCTTCAGGCACCTGTTTAAGCCCTAGATCAGTTAACCTGATAACCGGAGGCATGGCAAAAATTATAGTAGTTATTACCCCGGGTACTACTCCCAAACCAAAAAAGGGGATAGCTGGCAACAGATACACAAAAGCGGGCAAAGTCTGCATAAAATCGAGGATGGGCATGATAATACGATGAGCAGTGTTGTTCTTAGCCCCTAAAATGCCTAACGGTATACCAATTAGCATACAAAGCAAGACGGCTGATATTACCATCGCTATAGTCTCCATGGTCACCGACCACAGGCCCAGATTATATATAAAGAATAAACCCAACACAGAAAATACGGCCATTTTCTTCCCGGCCAAGCGCCAGGCCAGCAATACTATAATAATAAGTATCAATTCAGCCGGCGCGGCAATCAACAACCCCTGTAGTCCTTTTATAAATCCCTCTAGCCCCTCGGCAAAGGCTTGAGTGCTGGCGCCAAAATTACTCTGCAAATAAGCAATAAAGTTATCTGTCCACTCAGCCAACGGAATTTTGGGTATTCTATCCATTATTTATTTCCCCCCTTCCGCCAGCCAGACCGGCGATAACTGAACCCCGCACCAAAGTTCCCTGCAGTCGCTGATCTTCATCAATAACAGCTATGGGAACTTTAGTATATGCCATTACATCCAGCAGATCAGCTAGGGGAGTATTGGGATTGGTAGTAGGCATATCATCCTGTATGATATCCGCCAAATCCTTTATTCCTTTGGCAGCCAGCTCTGCAGCGTCCTCTGCACTTATATAACCCTTTAATTTACCGGTGCGATCAAGAACAAACAAGGTGGACAAACCGTGTTTCTCCATAAAATTAAGAGATGTCCTGGGACCATCTTTGGGATGAACCACATAGCGAGGTCTAACCATCACCGAAGCAGCAGTAAGGGCCAGAGATCGATTAACATTTTCCACGAAACGGGCTACATAATCACTGGCCGGGGAAAGAAGAATATCTTCCGGAGACCCGATCTGAACAATTTCCCCATCTTTCATCAATGCTATATGATCTCCAATTTTCAGAGCTTCATCCAGGTCATGAGTAATAAAAATTATAGTCTTCTGTAGCTTTTCTTGAATATCTATCAGCTCATCCTGCATATCCTGCCGTATCAAGGGATCCAGAGCGCTAAAGGGCTCATCCATCAATAAAATATCTGGTTCGGTGGCTAAAGCTCGAGCAATACCTACTCTCTGTTGCATTCCTCCGCTCAGGTTCTCGGGATAGGAGTCTTCCCATCCAGACAAACCTACCATTTCTATTACCTCCCGGGCTTTAGCCTGACGTTCCTCTATTTTAACCCCTTGAACCTCCAAGCCGTAAGCAACATTATCCAGGATATTGCGATGAGGCAAGAGGGCAAAGCGTTGAAAAACCATAGCCATTTTTCGTTTGCGCAATTCTTCCAGTTCTTTCGGGGCCATAGTAAGTACATCTACCCCATCAATAAGTATCTGACCTGCACTGGCCTTAATTAAACGGTTGATGCATCTCAGCAGAGTAGACTTTCCGCTGCCGGACAGACCCATAATCACAAATGTTTCACCATTTTCCACAGTGAAACTGGCATCCCGAACTCCTACTACCTGTTTGGTTTTGTCTTTAATCTCCTGGTTCGGAACGCCTTTTTTCAACATTGCTAAAGCTGCATCCGTATTGTGGCCATAAATTTTGGTAAGATTCTTAACTTCGATCATATTATCATTCCTTTATTGCAAAAGATGAGTATTATAAGCCCATATTCACTGTGCTATTAACTCGTGTAAATTCTCATATATAACTTGATATTGCTTCATTATTCCCTGAACCAGACTATGTGATACCATAAGCTAATAATTGACTGGCTAGGAAACAGACTGGAACGCCTACATTGCTTCTAATCCGCCGCTAATTGCTCAATATGAAAAATAGTGCCGCTAATTTAGCGACTAATGGAAGCATAGAAGATTTAAAAGGGTATGAATGCAGGCAATTGGTGATTAAGTGTAACTAGGAAGTTTCTGATAAATATCAGCATAACATCCATTACTCCCCCTCCTGGCCTACGAGGTTAGCTGACGGATTCGGGCTAAAGGGCCGCCCTATCCCGGACATGACCGGAAATTCACCCCAAAATTGGTTCCCCCGCTCCTTTGCATCTTGATGTAGAGAAAAGAGATTCGGCCTATGAGAATGGCTTATACCAGCAAGCATTATATTTTGTTATTTACCAATACTATTATATTTTATCATAGTTGAATAAGCAAAACTCGTTTTAGGAGGTATTGTATGCAAACGGGACTATTAAGCCCATATTTGCACGTTAAGTAAGCTTAGACCAAATTTCGCGGTCAGGGTAAAACTTGGCAGAAGGTCTATTAAGCAGGGCAGAATACCAAAACCCATAAGCATAAAATCACTGCATCTCGGAATATGGCCAAGGGGAACAATTTTAGCTACCCAGAGTGACACTATCAGCATGCTGCATCAGGCTTACTTCGCTCCAGTTGTTAATTGTTAATATAACAGTTAAAATCTAATTAGCAAATGACTTCATGGGGAGGAAGACTTAAGGTTAGGGCAGGGGGTAGGGCTATTTGGGCAATGGAAACATAACTTATCCCAGATAATATTTCGATGTATCGAGCAAAACCAGTTTATCGCCCTGGGGAGTTAATAAGACAAGAATTAGGAGTGATGGATTCTGCCAAACAACAAACAATTTAAACTCAATTTTTTAAGAATGGAACAGCATATCATGCTGCCCAATACCACCTCAATAATATTGGTTCAAAACCTTTACGAAGTCTTATTCCAGTATGTCATTGATCCAGAAAAAGAAGCCCAACTAAAGTATTTTATCAATAAGCTGGAAAGTCATATTAAAAGTAAACCCCGAGCCCCTTTTTCCATGCCCTTGGATGAATTGGATTTTTTGGGTGAAGGAATGCAGGAACTGAGGCTCTTGAACTGGCTGGAAAGCCCGGTAGCAGTGTTTGAAATTGAACTACCCGGAACCGTTAATAATTTAGAGGAAGAAATGGAAGGGATTTACGACCTGCTCCTGGATTTATTTACCTTTAATAAACAAGCCGGAAGCAATATTATCTATGTATACTCCAAGCGCCTGACCATTTACTAAACAAAATTAATTGACAGTGGGGAATTCCCACTGTCAATTAGTAGGCTAAGAGTGCTTCTCTTATTATCTTGGCGGCTAATATAGAGGTGATGTCGCCGTTATCATAAGGAGGCGAGACTTCCACCAAATCAAATCCTACTATATTAAGGTCCTTTAGTTGCTGCATTAACTGCAGGACTTGTCGGGAACTAAAACCGCCTGCTTCTGGAGTACCAGTTCCGGGAGCGTACGCCGGATCAATTACGTCAACATCCAGGGTAAAATATACTGGCCCACTCCCTATCAACCCCTTTACTTGATCCAGCACCTCCAGCAAAACATCGGCATACATCCTGGTATGGGTTTGAGCATAGCTCAACTCATCTCTTGTACAGGAGCGTATCCCCAGTTGAAAAACTCGCCGGGGTCCCAGTAAATCAGAGGCCTGTCTCATAACCGAGGCATGGGACATGGTTTCGCCCAAATAATGATCCCTTAAATCAGCATGAGCATCCAGCTGCAGTACTACCAGCTCTGGATAATGCCTGTAATAGGATTTGATTAAAGGCAGGCTAACCAGGTGTTCTCCGCCCATGGAAAACAGCTTTTTTCCCTGTTCCAGAAAGTAATCGCTAATTCGCTCAATGCGATCCAAACATTCTATAACATTACCAAAGGGCAGTACCATATCCCCGGCATCGAAAAAATTAAGGTTTTCCAGGGATCGATCCTGGTAAATGCTGTATTCCTCAATACCTTCGGATACTTCCCGAATGCGATAAGGTGCCAGACGGGTCCCCGGTCTAAAGCTGGTAGTAGCATCAAAGGGAATTCCCAACAGTACTTTTTCACATTCCTCTAATTTATTAGAGGCAGCCATAAAGACTGCCTTTGCTTCCAGATACTCAATGGCTTTGTTCATAACCCTTCTTATTCTCCATTCCCTATGATTTGCTTAACCAGCACTGGCAGCTGAAAAGCCGCTTCATGAAGTTTATTAGTATAGTATCTGCATCCCTGTTGATGGGTATGGCATGGTTGCTCGGGATCATGTTTTTTAGATCCTATAGTAAAGCTCCACAAACCGCTGGGATAGGTGGGTATATTGGCCAAGTAAAGTTTGGTCAAAGGAAATATATCCTTGATGCCATTAAAGGCCATCCGCACAACCTCGGGATGGTAATAGGGAGAATCGCTCTGAACCACCAACATACCGTCATCTCTTAATAATTTGTAAACATTGGCATAAAATGATTTCGAAAATAACTCAATAGCTGGTCCTACCGGATCAGTAGAATCAACAATCACAATATCATAGCAGTTTTCATTTTCCTGAACATATTTTATGCCGTCTTCTATTAGAACCTTACTCTTCACATGGTCTAAAGCACATGATATGGAAGGAAAGAAGTCACGTGCTGCCTGTACCACTCTTTCATCTATCTCTACCAGAGTACCCTGTTTCACGGCTGGATGACGTACTACTTCTCTTAATGTACCTCCATCCCCTCCTCCAATAATTAATACATTTTCCGGGTTAGGATGAGAATTGCATGCTACCAGGCTTATCATCTCGTGGTAAATGAACTCATCTTTTTCGGTAGTCATTACCATTCCATCCAACAGCAACATCCGCCCAAATTGCTCGGTTTCTATAACTGCCAGATCTTGAAAGGCTGTCTTCTCTGTTCTCAAGGTACTAGTACTCTTACAGCTAAATCCTATGGCTGGAGTCTGATATTCAGTAAACCACAATTCCAAACCGGCTTCCTCCCTTTGTTATATAAATATTGAGTTTAACAGGCTTTTTAATACCATAAAGGTACTGCTGCAAAGGCGCATCCAATTTTCTCGACTACATGCTCGGCCGATGCCAGCTTAATCTCTTCCAACTCCAAACCTCTTACTCTAAAGGCTTCCTTGACCATATCACTAACCTTTTTTTCTGCTTCTTCTTTGCTGCACTTGCCGGAAAATTCCATAATAACTCCAAAGCTATCTTTTTTGACACCTACTGATACGGCCGCTGCTATCCTGGTCCCAGGCTCTTCACAAACAATTGATCCATAAGCAATTGGAAGCAGAGATCCTTCAGGTATTACCAGCTCAGGATCATATACACAGCCCGGCGGTAAAATGCTGCTGACTCTTAATAAATTAGTATTTCCTACCCGGGCCTTTAATAAAGCTCGATCAAAAGCAGTCAACTCACTTTCGCCTTCCGAGGCAGCAGCAGTAACAAAATACTTTTTAGGTAACGGTAACATCGGCAATCCTCCCTGATTAATTATCCAAACAGATATATTATATACAAACCCTAGGTAATTTCAAATCAAAATATTAAGTTGGGTAAAGCTACCCAACTCTGAGCGATCCCTATTAGTTTAACACTAGTTCCCCTTAATATTTTGCAGGAATTCCATGAACTGTAAAACCGACTTGCGCCTTTTCTTCTGGTGCGGATAAATAATGTAAAAATAACGCTGGGCACCCTCATCCGCTATACTCAAGCTTACTATTTTGCGGTGGGGATCCAAGCGCTGAATAGCCCACTCCGATACCATGGATATTCCCATTCCAGCTTCCACCGTAGCCAGTACTGCTTCAGTACTGCCTACCTCCATATATATGTTGATATCATCCATTTTCAATCCACTGGCGGCAATTAATTCTTCTGCCACTTTTCTGGTGCCGGAGCCTTTTTGCCTGAATACCCATTTTTCAGAGGCCAGCTCCGATAGGTGTACCTTCTCCCTCAAAACCATTTCATGATGGTCGGGTAATGCAATAACCAGTTCATCTTCAACCCACTGAAACCCATCCACCTTGCGATTGTTATACCAGGCCCCGACTACCCCGATGTCCAATTCTCTTTCCGCCACTTTATTGAATATTCTCTCCGTATCGCCTATATCCATGCTGATCCTGATACTAGGATTATTATCTTTGAAATTCTTGACCAGCACAGGCAGTATATATTCTCCCGGTATAGTGCTTGCTCCCAAGGAAATATATCCCCTGCGGCTTTCCACTACATCTTCCATAATAATATCAGTTTTATCAATGGCTTTGATGATTTCCCGAGCACAGTGGTATAAGGCTTCGCCCGCTTCTGTGGTCTTTAGTCTGCGACCAGATCGCTCTAACAGCAAAACCCCATAGATATCTTCCAGCGCTTGAATCTGCTTGGTTATAGCAGGTTGAGACAAACCAAACTCATTGGCGGTACGTGACAAATTTTGGGTTTCAACCACCCGAACATAAGTTTTAAATAGGTTTAGATTCAATCCATACACCCACCTGTCCCATATATTGTGGCTCAAAAGGCCTCATGCTAACGCAGAAAACCATCAATAATTATGTCAACTGCTTCCTGCTCCATTAATCCCAGCGACATCAGTTTGATCAGTTGTTCACCAGCAATTTTACCGATGGCCGCCTCATGGGTTAATACCGCCTCAGAGTCCTCTGCCACTAACTCGGGAATAGAACTAATCCGGGCTTTATCCATAATAATGGAATCACATTCCACATGACCGTTACATTCTACCTGGCCTAATAGGGAAGCCCTGAACACTTGGACTGATGTATCCCGGGCTACTGAGCGGGATATAATTTGCCCACTTCCGCCCTTTCCCACTATATTTAACTTAACATCTGATTCCGCAACCTGATCACCCTCGGTCATAAGCCTTTCTACTATTTTCAGTGTGGCCTTGTCCTCAATATAAGCTATGGTTGATCGGTGGGTATCATCTACCCCTTTGATCTGGGTCATCTCCAATTCAGCTGAAGCTCCACTGTGTAAGGTTATTCTGGTAGTGGGGTTCATTATTCTTTTTCCCTGACCCGAGCCTTGGCCCATATGCTTCTCAACATATCTTAAACGAGCACCTGTACCTACAACAAACTCATGAACCCCATCGTGCTTGGAATCACTGTGGCTGGGATTATGAATCCCGCAACCAGCGATGATTGTAATATCGGAATTCTCTCCGATATTAAAAGTGTTGTAGACAGTTTCTTGAATACCTGCTTGGGTGATTAGCACCGGAACATGAATGGTTTCCTGGGTTCCTGGTTTCACTACCAGGGAAAATCCTCGTCCATCTTCCCGGGAAGTTATAGTCACCTGGGCCGAGGAATTGCGCACTATCGATTCTCCATCTACTCGTATATTAACTGCCCCATCCGGTATTTGGGTCAAATCAGTAATAGTATTTAACAGCTCCATGCTCAAATTATCAAATTTCATAAGTCAACAACTCTCCACACTGTTCTTTCATCTTGCATTCAACATCATCCTTGATCAAAGGCCATACTTCTTCCCGGGTACCCTGGGCCTGTACCATACCATTACCAACCACAATTATTTCATCACATATGCCCAAGATATTTTCGTTGTGAGTAATAATAATTGTTATGGCATTCGGGTTGTTTTTAAACTTGCTATACAGAATTCCAATAAGCTTCTGTATGGTCCATAAATCAACTCCGGCTTCGGGCTCATCAAAGATAGAAACTTCTGCCTCTCGGGCTAAAACTTGGGCTATTTCTACTCTTTTCACTTCTCCGCCACTTAATCCCGGTCCCACATCCCGGAATAGGTAGTCTTCCGGGCACAGGCCTACATCCCGCATAGTACCTCTTAATGCTAGCTGATCAATACCGGGCCGGGCAATTTTGATTAAATCTTCGATAGTTAGTCCTTTAAATCGCGGAGGTTGCTGAAAAGCATAGCTTATGCCTCGATGGGCGCGTTCACTAATATTGAGTTGGGTTATTTCCTCCCCGTTCAGGTATATTTCTCCGCTGGTGGGGCTAAATATGCCCATCACCAATTTGGCAATAGATGTTTTTCCTCCTCCGTTGGGGCCAGTTATAGCATAAACCTTACCCTTTTCAAATACCAGGTTAATGCCGCGAATAATTTCTTTAGCTGGTCCATTTTCGTCATATACAGTCATATACAAGTTTTTGAGTTCTAACATAATTGAGTCCTCCACTGCAAACAGATTATCGAATATATTTTATCATAACTGTAGATTATACGTCTAATAATTCGGTTACTGCAGCTGGCTTTGTTCATAAAGCTGAATTATTCCTTAATTAATGACAGTTGGTCAGCCTGGAATCAACTCTACCTCCACCATTGTAGCAATACCCTGCCCCAGGGCTAGACGACAATTGCCTACCTGCAACAACAAAGGACCTTTAAAAGGGTGACGGGAAAGGACTTCCACCCTGGCTCCCGGCACCAAACCTATTTCAAATAAGCGTCTTTCAGAGGCATGGCCTTTTTTAATGCCTACCACTACACCACTCTGTCCAGTTTTCATATCCTTTAAATACATAATTGTCCTCCTACCCCGGTAAGATTAAATTCAATGTTGCACCAACCACAAAGGAAGTAATAAATCCCAAGGCCAGTATTTTCACTAAGCCTTTAGCTCCTATCTCCCTGACTGTCATTACCATGACCGGTAAACATGGCAGGGAAAGGGATATCATGGAGATGGCTATGGTAGCTTCTCTGGGCGTTAAACTGGCATTTAAAAGAACCAGAGGGGCCAAGTAGCGCTGAAACATAGTTACCAATACTGCTACAAAAGCATCAGATGGTATACCAAAAATCGATCGGGTAAATCCTTCCATAGTATAAAACAGCTCAAAAAATCCCGATTCCATTAAGCCCCGGATAATTATATTCATTACCAGCAATAAGGGCAATACTTCGCTAAAGAACCCGGCAAATCTCATCCGCACCTTCTTCCATACGTTGCCCCAATCGGGAATCCGTAGAGGGGGAAGTTCATATACAAACACCTCTTCCCGGGGCATAGACCTGCTGAGTAAAAATCCTAGAATAACCAGTACTGCCAGCATAGTAGTCAACAAGACCAGCAATGAAGCATCAAAGGCTGTAATAACAGCTGCCATAACGCCTATGGTAGCAGCACAAGGAATAACAATACTAAGAATGGTAATCACTATGAATCGCTCGGCCATAGTCGGCATTAAACGAGTAGCCAATATGGCTGGAGTACGGCAGCCGAAGCCCAAAGAAAGAGGTATTACTGCCTGCCCCGAAACACCAAACAGTCTGCCCACTCTTTCCAATGCTACTGAATAGCGGGGCAGAATGCCAGTGTCCTCCAGCACCGACATTAAAAAACTAACCATTAACATAGCTGGCATAATAATGGTAAAAGGTATAATAAGTCCTTCTGGAATAGCTTTGGATAAAATATTATTGATCATACCATCGGGCAATAAACTGGCTAAGAAATTTTCGATAAAAATGTTCACAGGATTAAGGATAGCACTTATCGGGCCTTCGCTTAATTCGATAAATTTCAATAGCAGAAAAAAGCTTAAGAATACAAAAATCAACAGTATAATGGTACCCAATATCGGCTGATCTAAGACCTTTTCCGCTTTATCAATCCAATAGCGTTGAACCTTACTCTGCCGGTGAAGTACTAGTTGGGCGGTATAGCGAGCAATTTCAGCCCTTCTGAAATCATCCGAGCCCAGACAACTTTCGGATCCAATAGAGCAGCCTGTACAGCCAGTGCATTGTAAAGAACATTCCTGGCAATTTTCATATTCCAAATAGGGCTCTATGCTGCTGGGACGGTTTAATTGCAGGCTATCCAGCTGAAGCATCTGCATTAATTCCATTAAACCTTCGCCGGCAACCGCGGAAAAGAATAGTACCGGGGCTCCCAGAATTTTCTCCAGCCGCTCGCGCTGGATTTCCAATCCTATTCTTCTAGCCCGATCGATTTGATTGAGCAGCACTATCATAGGAATTCCCAGCTGTTTGAGCTCAAAACTCAACATCAGGTTGCGCTCAAGATTGCTAGCATCCAAAACATTTAAAATCAGCTCAGGTTTTTCCTGTTCCAGGATATCCTTTATTATTTGTTGATCCTGGCCTATAGAAAATATGGAATATATACCAGGAGTATCAATGATTCTTATTTTTCGGTTGGGAAGATTAATGGTGGCTTCACTGACTTCCAGAGAAGTGCCGGCATAATTGGATACGATGAAGTTGCTGCCGGTAAGGCGGTTCAAAACCAGGCTCTTGCCCACATTGGGATTTCCTATCATCACTACTGTCATATGCTGCCTCCTGCATAGTATATTTATATATGGTTAAATTCTTAGCTATCTTTATTGCAAAGAGGACAATAGCCATAAAATTTCAACTCGTGATCAATTATTCTATATCCCTGCTGGTCTAGTTTGCTCTCCAATTCATAAAGCAAATCACCTGAGACCTCTGATATTTGTCCGCAACTTAAACACACCACATGATGATGATGATGTTTATCATCTTCAGATAACTCATAGCGAAATTTATTGCTTTCGAACATAGACTTATAAAGAATATCCAGGCTGGCTAATTTCTCCAAAGTCCGGTATACAGTGGCGATACCAATATTAGGGATTCTTTTCCTGGCTTCCCACAAAACTTCCTCCGCCGATAAGTGCCGCCCCTTATTCTCCATCATTACATTCAAAACTGCTTTTCTTTGACCAGTAAGACGGTAATTGTTCCTGTACAACTTGGTATTAATAGCATCCACTAATATACGACCTTTCTGTAGATGATAATAATTATCATTATTGTATATTATAGAGTCCTTAATTACAATAACTAATTCATGCTATGGATTTTCCCTTACTTCCTGATATAAGAAAGCACTCCCCAGACATTGAAGCTGTGGGAGTGCGGGATAAGCTGGTATTTATTTGTTTGATTCTCGATAATCCTTTATTTCTGCTTTATTCTTTAAATCCTCTAGAAAATCATTAAAGGTTTGTATTTGCTTTTGCTGCAGCAGCTGTATTAAAATGTTGTTCTTTACCGATTCAAAATCCTTTGTAGAGGCTTCCTGCCTCTCTCCGGCTTTTATGATGTGATAACCAAATTCCGTTTTCACTGCTGCTTTGGTCATTTGTCCGGGTTCCAGTTTCAGAGCGGGAGTCAGAAACTCTGGAACCAATGAAGTACTCTGGTTGACTATACCCAAATCTCCACCCTGGCTGGCACTTGAACATTTTGAGAATTCCCGGGCCAGAGCAGAGAAGTCTTCTCCGGCTTTCAATTTTTCTAATATCTGACCTGCTTCGTCCTCACTGTCTACTAAGATATGAGAAATTTGAATACCGGATTCTTGTTGAAACATCTCAATGTTCTCATCATAATAGGCCTTTGCTTCCTCTGTCTTTACCGCCAGCTTAGCCGTAATCTCCTGCTGTAGTTTAGATACTAAGAGCTCCATTTTCATTTCATTTTTAAAACTCTCATCATCAAACCCAGTTTGTTTAAGAAATTCCTGGTAATTGGTTTCACTGCCCTGTAATTGATTAGCTCTATAGTCATTTATGGCTTCGAGCAGCTCATCTTCCTTAACTTCTATGCCTCTATCCTCAGCTTCTTTTATCAGCAGCTTCTGGTAAACCAGGTCATCAAAAGCCTTGGTTTGTAAATTTTCCAATACTTCAGCAGGCAATTCCTCTACTTCGGTACCGCTATAGGTTTGCTGAATCTTATAACTATTCTGCATAAGTGCATAGCGTTTATCATATTCGGCCTGAGTGATTTTTTGTCCATTCACCTCTCCCACATATTCTTCAGTACTGGAAGTATTACTGCAACCGAACATAAAGCAGGCCGATATTATAAACAGAACCAGTACAATAAAATTTCTTTTCATAAAAACCTCCTCCAAAAACCCTTTCATCATTGTGCAATTGACATTATAACATAGAAATGTAATATTAAGTAACTATAAGAGGGTCTCTATCCCTGGCACTGAACATATTAGCGGGTCTTATAGTAACTTGTGGCAAGGGTTTGCCTAAGCTTATCCAATATGTTCACACGAAAATGAATTATCCGCCGAAAAATTAGCAATCGTTGCGGGCGACCACAGGTCGCCCCTACAGACTCGCACCGTTAAGTATGGATTTCAGGCGGCCTATGTGTAGGGGCGGTCTTTGACCGCCCGCCGGGCATAGTCACAAATTTTCATGCTCGGTTGTGATCCCTAATCATGGTGGTTGATGAATCGATCTAGAAGGATAGGTGGTTACAGTACAACAGGGAGAACCTGGCAAGGTTCTCCCTGTTGTATTTATCGAGCTAGAGATTTATTAGCTATTACACAATACCCTGACTATACATAGCTTCCGCCACTTTGAGAAAACCTGCAATATTGGCTCCCACTACCAGGTTACCACTGTATCCATAATCATTGGCAGCTTGATAGGACTTCTTATGGATATCTACCATGATATCTTTTAGTTTAGTGTCTACCTCATCAAAGGTCCAGGAATAGCGCATACTGTTCTGGGACATTTCCAAGGCTGATACGGCAACGCCTCCAGCATTGGCTGCTTTACCGGGGCCAAACAATACTTCATGGTCCAGAAATACCTTCACTGCTTGAGGAGTGGAAGGCATATTAGCACCTTCACCTACCGCAATACAACCATTGGCCACCATTGTTTTGGCTGCTTGTTCATCAATCTCATTCTGGGTAGCGCAGGGTAATGCGATATCACAAGGTACATTCCAGATATCGTCGCATCCTTCATAATAAAGGGCTTGCTTGTGCAGGGCCAAGTATTCCTTACATCTCTTTCTGTGTACTTCTTTAAGCGACTTTATGGTATCCAGGTTAACGCCTTCTTCGTCCACAAAATAACCATTGGAGTCACTCATGGCTACCACCTGCCCTCCCAGCTGTTTCACTTTCTGGGCCGCATAAATAGCTACATTGCCTGAACCAGAAATTACTACCCGCTTACCTGCAAAAGACTCGCCTCGCGTCTTCAACATTTCTTCTACGAAATATACCAGGCCGAAGCCGGTAGCCTCAGTCCGGCCCAGACTTCCTCCCCAGGTCACACCTTTTCCGGTAAGTACCCCTTCAAAACGATTGACGATTCTTTTATATTGACCGAATAAATAACCAATTTCTCTTCCTCCAACTCCAATATCACCAGCCGGCACATCGGTGTCAGCACCAATATGACGGTATAATTCGGTCATAAAACTCTGGCAAAATCTCATAACCTCCTCATCCGATTTGCCCTTAGGATCAAAGTCGCTTCCGCCTTTACCTCCTCCTATAGGCAACCCAGTCAGTGAGTTTTTGAAGATTTGCTCAAAACCCAGAAATTTAATAACGCTTAAATTGACAGAAGGATGAAATCTCAAGCCACCCTTATAAGGTCCAATGGCACTGCTAAACTCCACTCGAAATCCCCGGTTAACCTGAACTTCTCCTCGGTCATCCACCCAGGGAACTCGAAAAATAATCTGCCTCTCTGGCTCTACGATTCGTTCGAAAATGCCAGCATCTATAAATTCGGGATGTCTTTCCATAACCGGCTCCAGAGAATCCAGCACTTCCTGGGCGGCCTGTAAAAATTCAGGTTGGTGAGGATTCCTCTTAATAAGTCTCTGCATTAAATCATTTGCATATGACATTTAATGTTCTCCCCCTTTGGAATTCATCTTTTAACCATCCCAATTATTAAGGATATACCATGTCATGTAAATACTTTGGCCGCAGATATATTGTATTCATGATTACATACAATATTATGCATGGAATGGGGCTGCTAATCCTGGTGGAATGGTTAAAAAATCAAGCCCCCATGGAGGGGGCGACAAGCAGGCATGAAAATTGGCTCAAGATGGCGGGTAAGGTCATGCTTTTATCAAACTAATCATTTAAATCTTCTTGCATACTTTTTTGTATTATTTCCTGTACATCATTAAACATCTGAATAAAGCGGGCTTCTGCCTCAAAGAAATTGGCTATTTCCCGGTGCTGGTTGAGTTTAGCAAAATCCAGGGTCAGATTCTGGATTAATTCCGCCGCCGGTTCCTCTCCTAATACCTGGGCTCGGTTAATCTCTATTTGCTTTTCCCGCAGTTGAAATACTTTTTCTTTATACTCAGGTTTTTTCTCTATCTGGCCCTTAGCTTCTATATACCTACCGAATATTTCACTATCCTTAATAGCACGAGCCAATTCATGGGCTTTATCATAGGGGTTGATTTTATCCGACATTCCATCCACTTCCTTTTATATATTTTAACCTTGACTCCTGGTAACACCCCAGTACAACTTTTGGATGCAAAAATATGCAGGAGCCGTTTGATACAGCATGGTAGCAACACTATCATTCCAATAAGCTTAGCGTGATTACTCCTTGAACCCAATCTGGATTATACTCTTCTTTAACCTTAGCGTATAACTCCCAGAAATACCAAATAGATAAACAAAGCATAAAACAAACCGCCTACTATCAACATCAAGGCAGTAATGTGTTTCTTGGCTCTCAGTTCCAAAAATATGAAGCTAGCTGAAGCAATAGCCAGCGCCGCAACTATTAAAGCACTATGAGTCAGTTGCCATGGAGTAAGAAATATTCCCAAGGCTGGTATAAGTGAACTTTGAAACACCATGGCTCCAGTTATATTCCCCAAGGCCAGAGTATCTTTGTTTCTTGAAACCCATATGATGCTGTTAAACTTCTCCGGCAGTTCTGTGGCAATAGGAGTGATAATAAGGGCCAGCACAAAAGCTGGTACAGCATACATCTCAGCCACATCGGTGACCGATCCTACAAACATATGGGCCCCCAGAATAATAAAACCCAGGGCAAAAAGAACCTGCAGCAATACCAGCATCAGGGCTGGTGATGGATTGCTTCTGGCAAAATAGAATTGAGGCAATTCGTGGTCAGAATGTATATCCCTTTCCTGAACCAGCATTATTACTACGTAGATGCAGTAAGACAGTACCATTATTATGCCTATCCCCACCTGCCAAGCTCTATAGGCAGGAGATATCAGACCAGCCAGCACCGCCACTGCATATACCAGTATAAAGAAGCCCAGATCCCTGGACATACTAGAATAATCGGCCACAACTTTAGTACCGAAGGTCCTTTTGCGCCTGAAGATTATTACTGCCATCCCGGTAACGCACATGGCCAGCGTAGCCAGCATCAAGGGCGCTCCCAGTATGGCTCCGATCCCAATTTCATGGCCTTGGGCAGCACCACTAAAAACTATGGCAATTATGGGTATAAGAGTTTCGGGCAGGGCGGTGCCAACTGCTGCCAAAACACTTCCCACAGCTCCTTCGGAAAGGTTTAGTTTCTTTCCCAACCATTCGACTCCATTAACAAAGACTTCGGCTCCAACTAGAATTATTCCTAGACTGATGACCAATATCGCGATGCTTTTCACTCGTCCATCTCCCAAATAATAATTTTCAAACTCCACTTTCACCCTGGCTTAAGGCAGAGTCAGTGCAAGGCTAGATTCTTGCCATTGGAGGATTTTACTACGAAATAATTCCTAGGGGGATAATTTCTTTTTAAAGCAGGAGCGGGAGCATTACCCGCTTTCCCCTGTTCAATGAAGCTATCTCCCGATAACCCGCAGCCCAGGCTGCCTGAGCTGCTTCCCTCACTCCCTCTCCCACCTCAGACGGATGATGAGCATCCGAAGCAAGGGTTACCGGAATCTTCATTGAGGCCATCAGTTTTAATATTTCCTGTCCGGGGTACAGCTCTCCCACCGGTTTCCTCAACCCGGCACTGTTAATCTCCACACACATATCCGATTTTTTAATTTTATTCAATACTTCATGACAGTAGTAGTTTAGACTATGGCCAACCGGTCTATGACCCCATTTTTTTATAAGGTCAAAATGAGCAACAACCGTAAAAAGACCAGAATCAACCATTTGGCTCAACACTTGGAAATAGCGCTGACAAACCTGGTCAATATCCAAATGATCAAAACCATCCCGGTGATCGGGGTGGTCAAAGGCCCATCCATCCAAATAATGGATGGAGCCGATAATATAATCATAGGGATACCCGGCCACCAGCTGCCGGATTTGGTTTTCCCGTTCTTCCCAATAATCAACTTCCAAGCCGATCTTGATCTTAATATCATCATATTCCCGGCGAAGGTTTTCCAGCAACCGATAATCGATCTCAGCTATATATTCGTCATGTTCAGTAAAACCTATCTCCCTCAGCTTGTGGCTACGGGCAGTTTCTATAAATTGCCTGATCCATTCACGGGAATACTGGTATTCCCCGTGGGCGATGGCATGAACATGGTAATCCAGCAGCATCATCTATCTCCCTGATAATCCTTTAAATGTAACATGACAATCCACCGTCAACCATAAAGATGTTCCCGGTCAGCCAGGCCGAATCCTCACCTGCAAAAAAGAGCATAATGCCTTTCATGTCCTGAGGATAGGCAACTCTTTTCATAGGGAAGCGCCGCGTTAACTGATCCATTTTGCCTGCTTTCTCCAGCCTCTCTATTTCTAACTCCATCATATCAGTTACTATATGGGAGGGACACAGACAGTTAACCCTGATATCCGGGCCTAATTCAGCTGCCAGAGCCTTGGTAAGCATCACCACTCCACCCTTCATGGCACAATAGGCACTTACTTTCTTGCCTCCCAGCACTCCCAGTATGGAGGAAATGTTAATTATACTGCCTCCTCCATTTTCTTTCATTAACGGAACCATATACTGAGAAACCAGGTATACACTGCGAAGATCCACCTGGTATAGCCGGTCCAGGTCTTCTACGCTGGTATCCAGAAAAGATTTGAACAGAGAAGATCCCGCATTATTAACTAATATATCCAGTCTCCCATATTTCTCCTGTACAAAGTCTTTTAATCTCTGTATATCTTCCACTTTGCTTACATCGGCGGAACAGGCGGCGGCTTTTCCGCCGGCCTGGATAATTTCAGCTACGGTTTCTTCCAGGGGTGGCAACCGTCTCCCGGCCACTATACTAATTCCGCCTTCTTCTGCGATGATCTGGGCGGCGGCTTTTCCGATTCCAGTTCCTCCCCCGGTTATTAAAGCTACTTTACCTTCAAATTTCATGCGCAACTCCCACTTTCTATATTTTTTTCCATTAACAGTCCTATTTCTTGCTGTGTAAAAATTCTGACATCCTGCTGATCATATCCTCACTGCCCACGAAGTTTCTAAAACCCCATACTTGAGTCCGTATGGCAGCTTCAGTATCCATTCCCGGTATCCGGTTGGTTTGATCTTTGTTGGCTTTAAGAGCCTGGCGATCAAATGCCGCGATCTTGCGAGCTAGAGTTTTAGCTTCATTCAGATAGCTCTCTACAGGATAAACATAATTTGCCAGTCCCATTTCACGAGCTTCTTCCGCACCATAAAGCCTGCCAGTCATGGTCAGCTCTTTAGCTCGACCCAGCCCTACTATTTTCCACAGAGGGTCATTCAAGGGAGTTAAAGCCCAGCGTATCTCAGCCTGGCCAACTTTAGCGGTCTGGGAGAAAATCCTGATATCTGCCATTACCATGAGATCGAATCCAGCTGCAATGGCCGGCCCGCTAACCGCAGCTATTACAGGCATGGGAAACCTTAAAACACTGAGGAAGGCCTTTTCAATCAGGTCTACCTTATTCATTTTATCCTGCCCCAGGTTCATTACCGTATTCATATCAAAACCGGCACAAAAAACCTCATCACATCCGGTCAGGACCACGGCATTAACTTCAGTATCCTGCTTTAGATCAGTAAATGCTTGGCTTATAGACTCCAATAAATCAAGATTCAAAGCATTCTTAAGTTCCGGCCGGTCGATAATCACCACGGCAATATTACCATCTTTTTCCACCTTTAGATTGTCGTATACCATTAAGTTACCTCCTTGGTTTGCGTCTTCTATAGTACTAAAAATAACTTTTCGCAGGGGAAGCAGGGAATCAGATAAGTTCCTCATTCCCTGGAAAGTCAATCTGACTCAAAAACAATTCTTGAAATCCATCTCCTTTGGCAATCTCTATATGGCGGATTTTTTCGGACATTAGTCCGGCTCTTTCCCAGAGTGAAGAAGACAATAATACCTGCATCGCTCCCAGTCCAGCCGCATTGCCAATGCTTTTTATGGCTGATACTGGTACCTGCGGCAATAACCCTATTCTCAAGGCACTGACCGGGTTGATATAATTGCCAAAAGATCCTGCCAGATATATGCAATCGATCTGTCCGTAGCCTACCCCGGCCTCATTTAAAAGACTATCAATGGCAGAACGAATAGCCGCCTTGGCCAGCTGTATCTGCCTGATATCTTCCTGGTTGATAGTAATTTTCAAGCCGTGGGCAGTTTGTTCCTCTCCCAACAATACTATCTGGTCCCCGTTCTGAGTACTATCTATGGGCAATGAGCCTGATTCCTGACCACTAATTATTCCATGCTTATTAATTAAACCTGTTTCCAGGAAATAGGCTAGCAAATCTATAACTGCGGAACCGCATAAGCCCCTGGGTAAATCATTTCCCAGCACGTTAAATTCCAGCCCACTGCCTTGACCCGGGAATACTCGGTCTATGGCACCTTCACCAGCCCTCATGCCGCAAGTGATACCCCCACCTTCAAAAGCAGGACCAGCGGCGGCAGAAGCAGCCCACATTTGTTCTTGGTGTTTTAATACTATCTCTCCATTAGTACCAATATCAACCAGCAGATAAGTATGATCCTGATCCATGGGAATGCTTAATAAAGCAGCCACCGTGTCCGCTCCCACAAACCCACCTATTTGGGGTAATATATAGCATTCCGCCTCCTGGGCTGCATGAAGACCCACGGTCCTGGCCGAACATGTAAGCTGGTCGCTGAACAAGCCTAGATAAGGAGCAGCAGCAAAACCAGCCGGATTTAAGCCTAAGAAGAAGTGCAGCATTACTGGATTACCCACAACACTAAAGGCATAAATATCCTCAAATCCAATCCCCACCTCCAAGGTCATTTCTTCCAAACACCCATTGATGCTGTTGATCAAAACTCGCCGCAGGGTTTGCAGGCCATCAGGATTATCCAGGGCATAGCTCAATCGAGCCACTATATCAGCTCCAAAGGTCTTTTGCAGGTTACTGCGGCTTATTACCGCTACTGTTTGCTTTTTCTGCAAGTCCAGCAAAGCTGCAAAAATAGTGGTTGTCCCAATATCCAGAGCGATTCCAAATGCCTGGCATGATTTGGAGCCAATATATTGCACCCTATTACCTGGATGTACCAATGCTCTTAGCTCCAAGGAAGGCCTGCCACTCCTATCCAACCTGGACAAAAAAGCCAGGTTATCCATATTCAAATCCAAATCATACGAGGGAAGAGCCATCCTCAAACGGCGATGCAGCGAAACCGGTTCTTCATTATCCATCCCCGGGATAAAAAACTGCTTTACCTGTATTAAGGCCGGCCCTTGGTCTGAGGAAGGTAAAGGTATGGTACTGCTAGCCGCATGTTCCTGCCCGGAATAATCAAGATACACCTTTAATGGAGCATGGACATTACAGTAACAAGCCAGGCGAAAACCCTGTTTTATTTCTTCTGGCAATAAGTATTCCCTCTCCTTATCAGAGATGGGATTAGTATCGCCTTCAACTCTTAGCTTGCATTTACCGCATAAACCATTGCCGCCACAGCTACCATCTATATCCATACCCGAATCGGCCAAGCTGTCCCATAATCTTTTCCCATCCAGCGTCCAGAACTCATGTTCAGTTCCATCTGCCTTAAGCAGCTTTATCTTCACCTGTTCATTCATGCCTTTATCACCTGCAGTTACCTGCAATTATACCTTCCGGATGGGAATAAATATTGAACCGCTCTCCCCGAGCAAAACCAATTAAGGTTATACCAGCCTGTACGGCCTTGCTTTGGGCTAGATTAGTTACCGTAGCTCTGGATACTACTAATTTAATCCCCATATAAATAATCTTTTCTATTATCTCACTGCTAATCCTACCACTGCTAAGAAATATCATGGAGCTGCAATCCAGCCGGTTTTTTAAACAATAACCATATAACTTGTCTACTGCATTATGTCGGCCCACATCCTCTCGACTAACCAGCAGTTTCTCGCCCTGGCTCAGGCTCATGATGTGAACCCCACCTGTCTGCTTGTGAATATCTGATGCATCCAGGTGTAACTTCATGAGTCTGGTGATGTCTTGAGCATCAACCTTGATACCTACCTCCCGTTCATGACCCTTCCGGGCTCCGGATTCCTGCCCTCTTATTAGGCTAACATATACTCGGTGGGCTTCCATATTAAAGCTCTTAATGTCCTCAATGGAATTAATTATACTATCAAAAGCCAGGGATCCAATTACCAACTCATCAACAGCAATGGGTGAACAGTAGATCTTTCTATATGGCTCCCCGTTAAGCCATATCTCTATGCCCTGTTCTACTACCATTAGATCCTTTAGTTCAACTATTCCCAGTTCAGATGAGTAGCGTTTTATTAAAGCATAGCTTACTGCCTTATCCACAGCCTTCCTCCTGTTTTCCAGTGTATTAAAATATTATCTGCCTGATGAATACCATTTAATCAAAAAAGGCGGCCAAAGCCGCCTCAGATTGATAGGCTAGAACTATTTAGTCTCTGCCATCAGGGCAAATGCAAAAACAAAAGCCCAGACAAGTGCTGCTAGCAGAGCTATGGTGGCAGTACCCCAACCATTTCCGGCCTGTATAGCAGCATTCCCCATGCTATACAGAACATTAAACCCGATCAAACCTATGGCTGTCAGGATAAATATAATCTTCTTAAAACCGCCCGAAAGCTCAAACTTTTTGGCCCAACCACAGAATTTCCAAAAAATAATAATCGATAATAAAACCCCCAGAAATAAGATTAACGGGTTGGTAAATATACCTCCATCACTGGCCGCAGCTGCTGATCCAAATGCTAACATCTTTTCACCCCCTCTTCCATAATTGCCTTGTTCATTATTATAAAACTCTTTCGAAAGCAAGAAATCCAAGTTCTATAAAAACATAAAAAAATAGAAACCATCTTTCCTGCTTTCAACTCTCTTTTTGTAAAATATTCTCTAATAATTTCTTTTTTCCTGCTGCTTTATTAATTATTTTTGAAAAACCCTTAAGCCGGGGCAACTTTACTTTCTTCACTAATTCTACTATAATAAGTAGGCAAAAGCTAATTAAAGTAAGTAAGTCAGATAGTCGCAGATATTTTAAGCATCGGAAAAAACTGTGAAGCAGTTCTACCGTTGGGTTATATCTGAGGAAAGTCGGAGCTCCATAGGGCAGGGTGCTGGATAACGTCCAGTGGGGGTGACCCCAAGGCAAGTGCCACAGAAACAAACCGCCCGGCTACCATAGCCAGGTAAGGGTGGAACGGCGAGGTAAGAGCTCACCAGCGTTCAGGCGACTGAACGGCTAGGTAAACCCCACCCGGAGCAAGACCAAATAGAGAAACATTGAAGTGGCCCGCTTCGTTTCCGGGTTAGGTCGCTAGAGGTATCAGGTAACTGGTATCCCAGATAGATGACTATCAAATACAGAACTCCGCTTATAGATTTGCTTGCTTTAGTTAAATATTTGCCATAACCCAGGCCTTGCAATATTGCAAGGCCTTCTGTTTACTGATATATTCCCCTATCTTATGGATCATTTCTCAGAATTATATCCTATCGTGCAATATTGCATTAATATCGTGCAATATTGCACGATATTCTCCTTAATGTCATCAGAAAAACTATTCATTTCATTCCATTATAACTCTTATTCCAATTTATTTTGGCTTGGCTAGGCTGCAAAATAAGGCATTAGTATAATTGACACAGCCTTTTATAATACAAAACATCTTTCCATGGCATATTATTTGCTAGCTTATTCATTCAACTGGCTGGGAAAGGAGGATCGTAAATGCCACAGCAGTTAAAACCTGTACACCTTAAAAAAATTAACCCCTTATTGAAAATCCCATAGAGAGAAGCCATATCAAGGCTCATTTCAATCTGGTAGAAGATCCCATTTTGTAGTGATTTATGCTCGGCAGGGCATCCTGTCGAGTCTTATGGAAGGAGTGTTTATTTAGGTGAAGGATATAGTACTGGTAAGCGCATGCCGGACTGCCATAGCACGTTTTATGGGCAGTCTAAAAGACATTCAGGCCAATGACCTGGCCATCACCGCTGGTAAGGCCGCTATCGAAAGAGCAGGGATTGATCCGGCTATAATTGATGAATTAACTCTAGGCCAGGTATTTCCTCATGGACAGGGTTCCCTGCCCTCCAGGCAAGTAGCTATGGCTTGTGGATTAAGGTTCGATAGCACAGCTTGTAATGTAAACCAGAACTGTGCTTCTGGGATGAGGGCGTTAGAGATTGCGGCCCGGAATATACAAATGGGTAATAATGATGTTGCTCTAGTAGTTGGAGTGGAAAGTATGACCAATGCCCCCTATTTGGCTCTGAAAGCCAGAATGGGATATCGCATGAATGCTGGCAAATTGGAAGATGCCATGATTTATGATGGCCTCTTTGATGGACTGGTACCCGGTCATATGGGTCTTACCGCTGAAAACGTAGCAGAAAAATACGGTATTACCCGGGAAGAGTGTGATGAACTGGCCCTGATGAGCCATCAGCGGGCAACCAGAGCAGTTAAGGAAGGCACCTTTAAGCGGGAAGTGATCCCCTATGAGATCAAGAGCAAAAAGGGAAGCAAATTCTATGAAAACGACGAACACATGATTCCGGATGCCAATCTGGAAGCCATGGCCAAATTGCCATCCGCTTTCAAGAAAGGCGGAGTTGTGACCGCTGCTAATGCCTCCGGTATCAATGACGCGGCTGCTGCAGCGGTAATAATGTCCAAAGAGAAAGCTGACGAACTGGGAGTTAAACCTTTGATGAAGCTCATCAATATCACCCATGGCGGAGTTGACCCTAAACTCATGGGTCTGGGACCGGCCCTGGCTATTCCCAAGTCTTTAAAGAACGCCGGATTAAAATTCGAAGATATTGAGTATTGGGAAATCAATGAGGCTTTTGCCGCTCAATTCCTGGGTGTAGGCAGAATGCTAAAAGAAGAATATGGTATAGAGTTGGATATGAACAAGTGTAATCTCAATGGCTCCGGAATCGCTCTGGGCCACCCGGTAGGATGTACCGCACTGCGTATCATAGTGTCCTTGTATTATGAACTGGAAAGACAGGGCAAGACTGTGGGAGGCGCATCTCTGTGCGTAGGCGGCGGCTCGGGTATGTGTTCATTATGGACCCGGGATATATAGATTGCTCAAAAGAATAACCAATAGCAGATGAAAAAGAGGGGGTAAAATTAATGGATTTTCGTTTATCCGATGAACAAGAAATGATGAAGAAAATGGCTCATGATTTTTCCGTTAACGAAATAGCTCCATTTGCTGGAGAATGGGACAACACCCACTATTATCCAGAAGAAGTTATCAAAAAAATGCAGGAATTGGGATTTATGACCCTGGCCTGTCCGGAAGAATACGGCGGAGTTGGCCTGGACCATGTGGCACAGAATATTGTGGCCGAGGAAATCTGCTGGGGTGATGCAGGTATTGGTACTACTATGGTGGCTAGTGCCTTGTTGTCCACTGACCCTATTCTGGTGGCAGCCAATGATGAACAGAAGAAATGGTGGTTTGGTCGGCAGAACGAAGGGGTTCTGGGGGCTTTCTGTCTGACTGAACCCAGCGCTGGTTCCGATGCCGGGGCTTTGGCTACCCGGTGCCAAAAGGTAGGCGACGAGTATATTATCAACGGGGTCAAACAGTTTATTACCAATGGCGGCATCTGTGGACAGTATTCCCTACTGGCCACCCTGGATAAGAGCATGGGTTACAAGGGTATGTGTGCCTTTATGATTGACCGGGATACACCCGGCATCAGCGTAGGTAAAGTTGAGGATAAACTGGGTATCCGCACTTCAAATACCACCGAAGTTATTTTTGAAGATGTGCGGGTTCCCGCCAAGAACCTTCTCGGCACTGAAGGCCAGGGATGGTACATAATCATGAAAACCCTGGACCTGTCGAGAGCCAGTATCGCCGCTATGGCTACTGGAGTGGCTCAAAGAGCAATGGATGAATCCCTTGAATACTCCAAGCTCAGGACTCAGTTTGGCAAGCCAATTTCCAGCTTCCAGGCCATTCAGTTCAAACTGGCTGACATGGCCATGCATATAGAAGCCTCACGCTTGCTTTATTTGGAAGCTTCTTCCCTGCAGGATATGGGAGTACCACGTTTCAGCAAAGCAGCCTCTCTAGCTAAAGCCTATGCCGGGGATACCGCTATGATGTGTGCCATCGAAGCAGTACAAGTATTCGGCGGATATGGATTTACCAAAGAATATCCGGTGGAAAAATTGATGAGAGACGCTAAGATATTCCAGATTTATGAAGGTACTGGTGAAGTACAGCGTATGGTTATCGCCGGAGACTTGCTTAGGGGTTAATTATATAATAAATAGTTTCATCTTATGCATAGGCCAGGGGGTTAGCCCTGGCCTATCTTCTTTTCTTTTATACAGAGTATTGATTATATCCTATAATGTTCACAAAAAAAAGAGATACGCTATGCGCATCTCTCTTTTATTGCCCTTATTTCTTTTTAGTTGCTTTCTTTTTGCCTTTGGCAGCGGGTTTCTTCTCAACCGCTACTGCTTCCTTAAGGGATTTGCCGGGCTTAAATGCTGGAACTTTGGTAGCAGGAACTTTAATTTCTTCCCCGGTTGCCGGGCTTATGACTTTTCTTTCCTTGCGATCACGAACTTCGAAGCTTCCAAAACCTATTATTTGGACTTTTTCTCCATTTGCGAGCGCTGTCTGAATAACTTCTACCGTGGCATCCAGTGCTTTAGCAGCATCCTTCTGAGTAATTTCCGCTTTTTCCGCCAAGGATTTGACAAGTTCCGATTTGTTCACGACATAGTCCTCCCTTTAATATTTTATTGACCTAATCTTACATTCCCCAAAAAAACGGCAATTCCTGCTAAAAAAAAATTTTTTTATAAATAATTTAAAATACCTTATCCTATCTTCTTATTTACATTCTGGCAAAAATACTTGGTTTTTATTCATTGCTTCCCAATTTTCCGGTCTTGCTTGGATTTTTATTTATATCATTTATAAATACAAGGCCTACAAGCTGGTAAATATCTGGGAAGAATACCCAGGCAGAAAGGTAATCTTCCACTCCTGTTTTCGGCATGATTCATCCAATAGATGACATAATAGAGAACTTACTATCTGTTCTGTTCCCTGGTGTCCGGCATCAATTATTGCTAGTCCCAAGGCCTCGGCATTTTTGGCCTCATGATACTTTATATCTCCACTTATTAGAACATCTATATTCTGCCTGGCAGCGGTATCTATAAAGCTAGCCCCAGCTCCACTTACCACCGCTACTTTCTGTACCTGCTCTTCCAACTTCCCCACTACTCTTAGGGTTTCCAAATTTAGTGCCTTTTTAACCAATCGGCCTAACTCTCCCAAATTCATGGCTTCCTTCAACCGGCCTTTTCTGCCCATGCTAAAGACTCTATATTCGTTCTTTAGCTCATAAATATCATAAGCTACTTCTTCATAAGGATGGGCCAGTTCCAGAGCACTTACCACCCCCTTGAGATCTCGTCGGTAAAGTATCATTTCCAGACGATACTCATCCACTTCCTCCAATTGTCCCTTTTTTCCTATAAAAGGTTGGGCGTCCTCCTCGGGCAGGAAGGTTCCCTGCCCCTGGGCACTAAAACTACATTCACTATATTTCCCAATATGGCCGGCGCCGGCCTGGCTCATGGCTGCTCGTACTGCTTTAAGATGGGAAAAGGGCACGAATACCACTGTTTTCAGCAGTTCCTCCCTTTTATAACTATCCAGGGGAGCAATCTCCTCCAGCCCCAATTTTTCTGCCAAGACCTGGCTCAATCCTCGCTCCCCGGCATCCAAATTGGTATGAGCGGAGTATACGCTTATATCTGATTTTATTAAACTCCGAATCAACCCTCCTTGAGCCAGGTCAAAATCAATGTTTTTTGGGGCTCTAAAAAACAGGGGATGGTGAGTTATTATCATGTCCACTTTTTCCTGCCGAGCCAGGTCCAGAATTTGATGATCCAGATCCAAGCTGATAAGTACCCGCTCCACCAGCTGATGGCGGGACCCTAGCTGTAGTCCAGGATTATCCCAGCTTTCTGCCAGCTCCAACGGAAAATAGCTTTCTATCATACTTATAATGTCCTTAACTTTAGCCAGCATCCATTATTACCTCCAATGCCTTTATTCTATGCTTATAATCCTCTTTTAATAACCTATTTTCAGGGCTATTGGACTGCAGAAGACTCTTATAAACAGCCTGGTATCTATCCATCCATTGCTGCAGGTAAGGTTTATAAAGTTCGTGGTCCCGGTTCTTAAGTATACGTGGGCCTATGTCCAATTCCAACCGAGATAGTTTATAGGGCCTGTTCTCCGGTTGGCTGCAGATAATAATAAAAATACGTTTATTTTCCCGTATCAGCAGCTCATCTAAAATAGGCCAACCCTGTTCAGCTAGAGCCTTGCGCAGCACAAAAGGACGGCTCATGGGCTGAAAAACAAAACGCCTGTAACTGGCAGCTTTCTCCCAATCGTGGGACAGTATTTGGCATATGGTATCTGCACCCATACCGGCCATGATCACTGTAGCAGCTTCGCTCCAGTCCAAGGCCTGCAACCCGTCACCTAACCTGGGCTGTATTGAATCCCGAGCCGGACTAAGCATAATAGCAGCTTGGGCTCTGGATAAAGGTCCCTGGCTTATCTCAGTGGCTATGGCCCATGATACTATGCCCTGTTCCACTAGGTAAATAGGTAGCCGGGCATGATCAGATCCAATGTCAGCAACCACCTGACCTGGAATAACCATCCTGGCTACGGCCAATAATCTTCCATTAATGCTAACAACACCTCCCATAAGCAGAAGCCCATTTTAATAAGCTTAAGCCTGCAACCGTCCATAACCATTATATCCCGTAAAAGCAATAATGATAAGTTCGATTCCCCTTCCTGGGCCCATATCATTCTGCCCTTCATGAGAAAATCCCGAGCTTTTTCAGCACCGGGATTTTTATTCATATTCGATTTCTATTCCATTTAAACTTGCGGTAGGGTCTTCAAGCTCTCCCGCAGTGCTTCCTCCGGAAATTCAACGTCTTCAGTTTTTCCTGATAGATAATTGTCATAGGCTGCCAGGTCCAGATGTCCGTGGCCGCTAAGATTGAAAACTATAGACTTAGCTTTTCCTTCTTCTTTGCCTTTAAGAGCCTCATTAATGGCTGCCCTAATGGCATGGGAAGATTCGGGAGCCGGAATTATTCCTTCGGTCTGAGCAAAGAGCTGAGCCGCTGAAAAACAATCATTTTGCATTACGGCTGTGGCTTCAATAAGTCCGTCATGATATAGCTGAGAAACTAAGGGGGATTCCCCGTGGTATCGCAGGCCACCGGCATGAATGCCCGAAGGAACAAAATTATGGCCCAGAGTATACATCTTCAACAAAGGGGTAAATCCAGCCACATCACCCAAATCATAAGCAAATACACCTTTGGTCATACTGGGACAGGCGGCTGGCTCCACTCCCAGCAACCGAACCTTCTTCCCCTTCAGTTTGTCGGGAATAAAAGGAAAAGCAATTCCAGCAAAATTGCTGCCGCCGCCGCAGCATCCGATTACTATGTCAGGATAGTCGTCTACCATTTCCATCTGCAGCTTTACTTCCTGCCCGATAATGCTTTGATGCAAGCAAACATGGTTGAGCACACTACCCAGGGAATACTTGGTATCTTCCCGGCCTACTGCATCTTCAACCGCTTCACTGATAGCCAGCCCCAGAGTACCCGGGGTATCTGGCGTTTCAGCCAGTGCTTTACGACCGCTTTCGGTAAGCGTGCTGGGACTGGAAACGCATGTGGCTCCATACATTTCCATAAAGATTCGGCGATAGGGCTTCTGATTGTAGCTTACTCTAACCATGTATACCATAGCTTCTATATCATACCTCTTACAGGCCAGGGATAATGCGGTTCCCCACTGCCCGGCTCCGGTTTCGGTAGTTATCCTCTTTATGCCCTGCATTTTGTTGAAGAATACCTGGGGAATGGCAGAATTCAGTTTATGGCTGCCTACCGGGCTAAATCCTTCGTACTTGTAATAAATCCTGCAGGGTGTATCCAGAGCTTTTTCCAAGCTATGTGCTCTAAACAGGGGGGAAGGTCTCCATTTTTTATATTCTTCTCGAATTTCTTTAGGTATTTCAATAAAGCGCTCAGTGGAAACTTCCTGAGCTATTAAGCCGTCGGCAAATATTGCTTGTAAATCTGCCGGGATTAATGGTTTTTTTGTCCCAGGATGCAAACCGGGGGCCAAGGGGGTGGGCATATCTGCCTGAACATTATACCAGAATTTAGGCATCTTATCCTCGGGCAGAATGATTTTGGTGAGCTCATCTCTACTCATCTCATCTATCTCCTCTCGTCTTATAAAATTTTTATAATTATAATTATTTTAGCATATAAAATTTTTTAACACAAGCATTTGACCATATCACATAAATGATATAATATTACAGTTAATTAAAAGGGGGGCTGGACCGATCCGGCTGAGAGTGGACAATAACGGTGTCCTTACCCTGGAACCTGATCTGGGTAATTCCAGCGTAGGAAGCATAGTGTGTTACCTTAACTGCTTATTACCCTTGGTTTTGAGCAGTTTTCTTATTTAAGGAGGAGTTCTTATGCCCCAGGTCAATCTTAGCCTGCAGGTACTGCCAGTGGTGCCGGAAGAAGAAATTTACGGAGTAGTGGATAGAGTAATAGAATTAATCAGGAAATCTGGAGTAAACTACCTGGTGGGTCCAATGGAGACTACCATGGAAGGAGAGCTGGAGGAACTGATGGCGGTAGTAATAGAAGCTCAAAGGGTATGTGTAGAATCTGGCTCCAAACGGGTGATTTCGATAGTTAAAATCGATTACAAGGTAGACGGGGTAAGTATAAATGAAAAAATCAATAAATATCAAGAATAAGCTTAATCCCATTCTAAGCCTGGTCCTCTTCCTAACCTTATGGGAGTTGGGAGTACGATTGTACGGAATGCCATCCTGGCTATTGCCCCCTCCTTCCCAGGTGCTGACTGCTATGCTGGATATAAAGCAGCTTCTTTGCTTTCATTCAGCAACTACCCTGTTGGAGGCCATTTACGGCTTTGGGCTGTCTATAAGCCTGGCTCTTTTTATGGGATTGCTAATGGATAACTCACCTTGGTTGAAAGAGTCCATCAATCCCATTTTAGTTGTTTCCCAGACCATACCCTTAATAGTGCTGGCTGCCCTTTTACCCCTGTGGTTGGGGTGGGGTTGGCTGCCCAAAGTATTAATTGTGACTCTGGTATGCTTTTTCCCTATCACCATTAATCTCTTACAGGGTTTGGAATCGGTAGATGAAGATCAGTTAAAGCTTTTTAAATCCATGGGAGCCAGCCCTTGGAAGACTTTTCAGATGGTAAAATTTCCTGCTGCTCTGCCTGGATTTTTCGCCGGCCTAAAAATATCAGCAACCTACAGCATTATGGCAGCGGTAATCTCTGAATGGGTGGGAGCCCAACGAGGCCTGGGATATTTTATGACCATTCAGCAGAAGAGCTTCGCCATCGACAAGGTTCTAGCCGCAGTCCTGCTTATCTGTATCTTAAGCCTGGTGCTAGTTAAGTTGGTGGAGTTAATCGAGTATCTGCTGATTCCCTGGAACCGAAGAAGCTTAGGGGAGACTCAGCATTAGCTCAACCAGCCGGCTTTAGGCGCCCGTAAGCAATGAGCCGAAAGGAAAGGAGATTGATAAAGGCCCAAACCATAATTACTACCGGTGTTAGCAATATTGCTTTGCGGGATGTTGCAACCTTAATTGTGAAGCGAAGC